>ENA-OPSF01000005-OPSF01000005.1-human-gut-metagenome-genome-assembly--contig:-NODE-5-length-298824-cov-8.934839_pt1:297500-298824 | contig 298824 bp, 247 predicted proteins | sample MGYA00241452_ERZ501896 | MGnify/ENA primary metagenome ERZ501896 (study PRJEB25962, sample SAMEA2042111) | human gut metagenome | biome: human gut; feature: human-associated habitat... | reverse complement strand
GGTAGCCGTACCGGAAGGTGCGGCTGGAACACCTCCTTTCTGGAGCGGACGCCGACTGCCTTGGAGCAGTCAGCAGAAGCGGCCCGAAAGAGCGGAGTCAACGACCGTCGGACAGAAAGAACGGATTTTGGGAGTACGGCTTCTTGATGGCCGGTCTATTGAAAGGGGGATTAGCTCAGCTGGCTAGAGCACCTGCTTTGCAAGCAGGGGGTCAACGGTTCGAATCCGTTATTCTCCACGTGTCCTTTTTGGACGAACGATCTTTGACATATTGGCACAAGCAAAACAGTAGAGAACACAACGTTAAAGTACAGAGCTGAATGAGTCGTTCCGCAAATGTGGGATGATATCTTCATAGGAAAAGCAAATAAGGGCGTATGGCGGATGCCTAGGCTCACGGAGGCGATGAAGGACGTGATAAGCTGCGATAAGCCGCGGTTAGGTGCAAATGACCCTTGACCCGCGGATTTCCGAATGGGACAACCCGGCCGCCTTAAGGCGGTCATCATGGCAATGTCATGAGGCGAACGCGGGGAACTGAAACATCTTAGTACCCGCAGGAAGAGAAAATAAGTCAATGATTCCCCCAGTAGTGGCGAGCGACCGGGGAAGAGCCCAAACCGGGTGTGTCGAGGCACATCCGGGGTTGTAGGACCGCGCTGTTGTACGAGCATGAGCGAGCGTGACCGTCTGGAAAGTCGGGCCGTAGCGGGTGACAGCCCCCTTCGCGAAGTTCATGCCGGCATAGCGGTATCCTGAGTAACGCGGGACACGAGGAATCCTGCGCGAATCCGCCGGGACCATCCGGCAAGGCTAAATACTCCCGTGAGACCGATAGTGAACCAGTACCGTGAGGGAAAGGTGAAAAGAACTCCGACGAGGAGAGTGAAATAGCCCCTGAAACCATACGCCTACAAGCGGTCGGAGCATGCGTTGCATGTGACGGCGTGCCTTTTGCATAATGAACCTACGAGTTGCCGTCACGGGCAAGGTTAAGCGCCTAAGGCGCCGAGCCGCAGTGAAAGCGAGCCTGAATAGGGCGCAGAGTCCGTGGAGGCAGACGCGAAACCGAGTGATCTACACTTGTCCAGGATGAAGTCCCGGTAACACGGGATGGAGGTCCGCACCGATAAGCGTTGAAAAGCTTCCGGATGAGGTGAGTGTAGGAGTGAAAGGCCAATCAAACTCGGAGATAGCTCGTACTCCCCGAAATGCATTTAGGTGCAGCGTTCCGCGATAGCGTCAAGAGGTAGAGCGACCGATAGGATGCGAGGGCTTCACCGCCTATCAAGTCCTGACGAACTCCGAATGCTTGACGCCCGCA
>ENA-OPSF01000005-OPSF01000005.1-human-gut-metagenome-genome-assembly--contig:-NODE-5-length-298824-cov-8.934839_pt1:0-295000 | contig 298824 bp, 247 predicted proteins | sample MGYA00241452_ERZ501896 | MGnify/ENA primary metagenome ERZ501896 (study PRJEB25962, sample SAMEA2042111) | human gut metagenome | biome: human gut; feature: human-associated habitat... | reverse complement strand
GCGGCAGATGGCTAGGCGGAATAGAAATGAGAATTGTTCAAAGATAGTTAGTTCTTGCGCTGTTTGACGCTTATACCGCATATATCTAGACAACATTTGATAATTCCTTATACTAGCAAATAATTAGGCGGAAGGACGTTTGAGGTTGCCTTGGCTGTGCATAAAGGAATATATGAGTGATAAAACAACTGAAGTCAGACTAACAGCTCAATATAAAGATACAATTATCGAGGATGCTTATTGGCAGATTTTCATAAATGATTCCGCCCGCCTGACCTTATGCAGAAATGCTTTATTAGTCAGGCGGGCGGAAGCGTATTTCTTTTCTGTATTATATCTCTTGGCTTATGCGCCGAAGATTATATTTTGATATATTGCTTATTGTGGTTAGATTTATGCCTGTCCTTGGGCCTTAATCATATTTTGTTTACGGCGGATTTACTTTATTGTTTTCTCTCCGTTCTGTTATTCTGTCCGAATATTGCTGTTTGATATCCTCAATACGATAGTTTTGTTTCTTTCTGAGGCATTCTAAACGCATTACAACGGGATTATACCAGGCAGGGGAATATGCATACCGGCAATGTCTATTTTATGCTCTCTGGCGTAATTCAGGATGCGCTTGCGTGTCCTTATTGCCTTTTCTTTATCCATGTCGTATGACGCGCAATATTCGGGATGGCTTAGCTGGAGTGCCATTCCGTGAATTATGTCGCCTGCAACCAATACTTCATTGTCTACATTGTAGATGGTATGGCCGGGAGTGTGACCGCTGCCATCAAGCGCAATGACGTTGCCGGGAAGAGTGTCGCCAAACTCGAAAAGGTGCAAATGCTTTTCGTATGCCTTCATTGTCTTCACGACCTGAGCCTTTGCTTCATCCGGCATTTTCATCCAACTTTCATATTCTTCAAGCGAAGCATAGACTTCTGCATTCGTGAACACAGGCTTGTCGCCCTTCATCATGCCGCCGATATGATCGCCGTGAAAGTGTGTGAGATAGATGAACTTGATGTCTTCAGGCTTATTGCTCAGGGCCGTAAGCAACTGGCTGTCCGACTTTCCGAGTCCGGTGTCGAACAGTATTGTTGCTTCTTCTGTCTTGACCAATATGGCATTAACAGACGACTTGATGCCGTTGCGTATGCCAAGGCTGTCTATAAGGCTTTCTGGTATGTCGCCAAAAAGACTCAGCGGCATTGTGCGCTCAGCCTTGTTGTCCCTGATACAGGTAACCGTAACTTCGTTTACCTTGACGGTTTCTGATATAGTTGCTTGGTCTGCCATTTTAGGTTGACTGATAACGACATTCTCTTCTACGTTGCCACCATTTGCCGCATGCGGCACAATGGCCGCCAGCAGCATGACACATAAAGCTAATGGCTTGTTCATAGCTCCGCAGTCTTAATGTTGTCACTTAACGATATTAAAGCCCTTAGCCAGTCCGCCTTCGCTTGTCTCCTTGTAAAGAGAAGGAATGTCGTGGCCGGTGTGCTTCATCACGTCTACTACTTTGTCGAACGAAACGCGGTGGATGCCGTCTGAGAATGCTGCATACAGGTTAGAGTCGAGGGCTCTTGCTGCAGCGTAGGCATTGCGCTCGATGCATGGAATCTGCACAAGTCCGCACACTGGGTCGCACGTCATGCCGAGGTGATGCTCAAGACCCATCTCTGCTGCATACTCAATCTGCGACGGACTGCCGCCGAACAGCTGGCATGCTGCTCCTGATGCCATGGCGCAAGCAACGCCTACCTCTCCCTGGCAACCTACGTCGGCTCCTGAGATTGAGGCATTCTTCTTTACGATGTTGCCAATAAGTCCGGCTGTGGCAAGAGCATGAAGTATGCGGGTGTCATTGAAGTTGTGGCCTCTCGAAAGATGATACAACACGGCAGGGAGCACACCGCTGGCGCCGCAGGTGGGAGCTGTTACGATGGTGCCGCCCGAAGCGTTCTCCTCGCTTACAGCCAGCGCGTAGGCATAGACCAGACCTCTCGACTGCAGCGACTGCTTGTAGCCTGAAGCCTTGACATAATAAGTGGGAGCCTTGCGGGTGAGATTGAGCGGACCGGGCAAACGTCCTTCGTGGTTAAGACCACGCTCTACGGCCTGCTGCATCATGTGCCATACCTCGAGAAGATAGTCCCAGAAGCCTGAATCCTCACATTGGTCGACATATTCCCAATAGTTGCGTCCCGTCTCGTAACACCAGTTCATGATGTCGCTCATGGTGTTCATGTCGTACACCTCGGGCGTATTGAACATGTCGTCGCGGCCCTTACCTTCAGACAGGGCGCCTCCGCCGATGCTGTAGACGGTCCACTCGTCTGCCACTTTATCTTCATCGGCATAAGCAACAAATTTCATTCCGTTGGGATGATAGGGCAGAAACACCGACGGCTGCCAGTCAATTTCTACCGGAGCCGCTGCCGACAGCACTTCTATGATGGCTGTGTCTGTCATGTGGCCTTTGCCTGTGGCTGCCAGACTGCCGTATAGAGTAACCTTAAACTGCTTGGCTGAAGGGTTCTTCTCCAAAAAAATCTTAGCTGCTTTCTGCGGCCCCATTGTATGACTGCTCGACGGGCCTTTACCTATCCTGTATAATTCCCTTAATGATTTCATATCTTTGTTTTCTTAATGTCTTTGCAAATATAATAAGAAAACACGTTAACGGCAAAGCCCTGCGGCGTTTTTATGCAACGGTCTTGACATGAATCATGACAGAGGTTAGGGCCAACCGCTATTCATGCGGTACGAAAATGTGCCCCTGCACGGCGCTTTATGCAGGTGAAAACCCGAAAACGCTGACATGCAGGGGCGCTGTATCTAATCCCAAATCTGTCATTCGGCCGCACATGACTTTATCTGTTTTGTGCATTCATGCTTTCAGTCAGCCTTTCTGTTTCTATTGAGCGGATTTTCGTCAGACTCTTCTTGACTTGGCCCTTTGTGCCTGCAAAATGACTGACGAAAATCCGCTCGATATAAAGTAAAAATACGGACGGAATACTAATAACGCTTCGTGCTAAACTATTTGTCCGGCAGCCGTACCGCCTTAGCTTGCCATGAACGGCATAAACGGAATGGCGTGGCTGCGAGGGCGGCTAAAGACTGTAAGGACACCTTGCCGGAGATTATCTGATACCGTTGTCGTTGTCGCTGTTGCTCAGCCTGCGCTGGTCGGCCTTATACTTGCGTCCGTGGCTGAAGTTGTACGACAGAGTGAAATAGATCATGTTGCCGTTGTCCTTTATCTGCGTAACTCCCGTGTTCTTATAATAGCGGCTTGTGGTGCTGCTCTCGTATATGTTGCCCTGCGCATAGCCTACGAGGATGCCGCCGACGCCCACCTGAAGGTTCTTGTATTTGTAGCTTACGTTAAGGTTGAAGTTGCGCTCGCCTCCCGTCATGCTCTCGCCGAAGAAACTTTTCGGAGCATTGTATATGTCGGCCGACGCGCTCCAGTTGCCCAGCATCAGATAAGCCGAAGCCCTCCAGCGCCATGCGTTGAAGTTATGCGAGTAGCTAAGTCCGCGGCTTTCGTATCTGTTATAGCTGCCATACAGCGCTATGTTGAGCACGTTCTTTATCGGGCGCAGTATCAGGTTGGCCGCAACGGTTTTCTGTGTGAAGCTCTCCTGGTTTTCAGGTCTTGCTGTTATGACGTATGTTCCGTCTTCCTGCATCACCGGGCTGTAGGTGTTCATGATGATGTCGGGCGCATAATACCAGCTGCCGGTAAGGCGGAAGTCGAAGAGGGGCATCGACCAGCTTACCATAAGGCTGTTGTTGTAAGAGTTGTATGGCGCCAGATCCCTGTTGCCGTCGTAGGCCACAGCCTCGTTCATATACTGCTTTACCTCCGTGAGCTGCGACAGCGACGGCATGTTCTGTCCCATGCTTCCGCTGTATCTGATGAATACATTCTTTATCGCACTTGTCGAGAGGCTAAGCTGCGGCCTTGCCGTCCATTTGTTGAATCCTGTCTCGCCCTGATGTATCGATGTGTAGCTGGCACCTATGCCCGCCTGATAGTTTATCACGCTGAGGTTGCCCTGCAGCTGCGCAAACATATACAGGTTGTCCGAGTTGAGGTGTGCGTCGGTCTCATTGGTGCCCGAGTAGTCGTTTTCGGTCCTGCTCACAGAGTATCTCGCCCCAGCCGTGAAGGCTGTCTTCTTCATGGTCTTGGTATACATTGCCTCGCCTATCAACGAGTATTTGCGTCCGTCGGCAATGTAGCTGTAGTCGCTCAGCGGCTCTGACTTGACCGACTGCTCAGGCGACTCGTTGAAGAGATAGTTGCTCATCAGGTATTTGTAGTCGGTGCCGATGTACGTGCCCACAAGGTTTGCCATGATGTTCTGGTTGTGCGGCAGGTTGACCGAGTAGTAGATGTCGAGCGACGGCGTGCGGTCTTTGTTCACCACCTTGTTGTAGAGATACCTGTCGGGCTGCCCCGTCTCCTGCACCAGCTGGCGCATGTCTCTGTTGGGACTGTTGTAGTTGTTGTAGAATAAGCGCACGTCGAACACATACTTGCCGGGGTCGGCCAGGCTGTAGCCCAGCTGCAGATTGTTCATCGTGTACATGAAATCAGAGTTGTAGCCTATATAGTTTACGCTCTTCTGCGTTCCGTCGGGCAGATAGTAAGTGCTGTTGTTGCTGATGCTGCGCTCGTCGTAGCCGCGGTAGCTGAATCCGTAGTTAATGCTGAACTCTGACTTCTTGTAGTTATATTTAAAGTAAGCGCTGCTGTTGTTGAATCCTGTGGCAAAGGCCTGCATCGTGCTTGCCCCGCCCACGTAGCCCGCGCTGCGCCGCTTCACCACATAGTTGATCACGGCCTTCAGTCCGCTGTCAGAGTATCTTATTCCTGGGTTGTCGATATATTCTACGCGCACCACCTCGTCGGGCCTGAGCGCCATGATGTCCTGCGTGCTGGCCACGATGTCGTTGATGCGCACCTGCACCGAGCCGCCCTCCATGCTCGACACGGTCTGCATCACGGGGTCTACCCTTATGCCGTCGAGCGTCATGAGGTTGAGCAGTTCAAATCCGTTCGACGACGCCTTCACCATCTCCTTCGTAGGTATTATCAGCTGCCGGTCAACCTTCTTTATCACTCTCATGCCCTTCACCGTTATTTCGCCCAGTGTCAGCGTTGTGTCCACCTCGAGCGAGTCGGTCTGAGCCGCGGCTGTTCCGGCCGTGCATGCCATAAGGGACAGTATTAATATTATGTTTCTCATGTTATTACGATTTTGTGGGGTTGCTTGATGTGTTGTCTGCTACGGTAAACATGTGTTGCCGCTGCCGCTTTAGCGCGGCGTCAGCTTTTGGCTGCAAGCTGAGTTTGTGTTGTCTTGCTTTCAGTCAGAGCCTTTCGCTGTAGCCATGTGTCAGCCGCCTTCATGTGGGCGTATGCCAGTGTTGCCGTCGTTCATAGTCTGTCATTTTTAGTTAAACTTAAATAAATATATGTCTGTATCTTTATGCCGGTAAAATACTTACATACCGCAAATATATGCAATTATTCTTAAATTGACAAGTGTTATTGTTATTATTATCTGCAAAATGTCGTATTTTCTATGTAATAGGTGTTAAACTGATACTTAATAATTCCGGTCTGTGTAAAAATGAAATGCTGTACGGATGCAAACAGAAAGGCCGTCACCATGCCCGGAGAGGCACTTTTACCGGCTATGAAAACAGCGTAAGCGATGCAACCGGCACGCCCTGACGGCTGTTTGGGATGACGGAAGATACTGCCGCTGTAACGCCTTGATATTCAACGCGTTGCAAAAGGCTACCTTTTAGCGTGCAAAAGACGGTCTTTTAGAGGCTGAAAGCATACCTTTTAGGAGCTGAAAGGTGGCCTTTTGGCTGGGCCGTGCACGGACTGATGGGCGACAGGGGCAGCCTGCGCCATGTCAGTGGCGTTACGTCGCGCAGCCGGCGGCCTTGCAGATGCTTTCAGTGACTTTTGGTGAGGTCAGACGGCTGCAAAGTGATGTATTATCACAGAATGTCGCATTTTTTTGAATAAAAATGCTTTTTTCGAATAAAAATATATATATTTGCATATTACAACACGGCAACGGCGCAATATGAAAAACAACTTTGCTGTTGGGTGGCTTATGCTTTGTCAGTGTATGGCACCGGTGTCTCCGGGCATTATTGCCGGCGGCAGGTTAGCGCCAATGCATGCTGTATATTATATAATGTGTCCGACTTTGGCAAAGGCGATAACATGATGACTACAGATAAGACGACATACAGTGCGGCAAGTTCATGCGGCAAGCTGCGGCGCATGCTTGTGTGGCTGAGCCGCATGCGCCATAGCCGCGGCTTTGGCGTGCAGTCGCCGTGGGCCTACCGCATGGTGCGCTATGTCATCAACGAGCATTATCCCTATTACGCCTACGACGACCTGGCGCTGAGCTATCCCGGCCTGGGCGTGGTGGAGCGCAAGATGTGCGAGCTGTGCCTCAGGCTTGCCAACAGCGTGCAGCCCTCGCTCGTTGTCAACTTCGACGATGCCGGCGGCGCTTACGGCGCATATTTCGGTGCCGGATGCCGCAAGGCGCGCATCGAGAGCGTCAGTTCGGCCTTGTCGCCCGTGCGCCTTTCCGACATGATTGGCGGCTGCGGCGGCCGCTTCGTGGCAAGGCTCGTTCCCTGCAGCGGGCTTGCCGATCAGCTGGCCTCTATATGCAGTGCGGCCCGTGCCGGTTCGGCGGTGATGGTTCACGGCATACATTCCGACAGCAATGCGCGCGGCGTATGGCGGCGCATAGTGAGCGATGACCCCGGCGTGGTTACGTTCGACCTGTATTACTGCGGACTTGTGTTTTTCGACGAGAAACGTTATAAACAAAATTACATAATTAACTTTTAAATCCATTATGGCTATGAAGATGACGAAGGTATATACAAAGACCGGCGATAAAGGCACCACAAGCTTGGTGGGAGGTGTCAGAGTAGAGAAAACAAACGCACGCATTGAGGCCTACGGCACAGTCGACGAGCTCAGCGCCCATCTCGGCATGCTGGCTTCTTTCTTGAAGGATGGCGAGGACAAGGAATTTATCTACAGAATACAGCGCAACCTCTTTACCGTATGCTCGTATCTGGCCACCGACAAGACACAGACAGCCCTTGCGCCGTCGTACACGCTTAATCCGGAAGAAGTTACAGCCGTCGAGGAGGAGATTGACATCATCACGGCCAACATACCTCCGCAGACAACGTTCATCCTGCCCGGAGGATCACACGGAGCAGCCCTTGCCCACGTGTGCCGCACGGTGTGCCGCAGGGCAGAGCGCCGCATATTCAAGCTCAACGAGATGACCGAGCTCGACCCCGAGGTGCTGCAGTATGTGAACCGTTTGTCGGATTATCTTTTCGTATTGGCGAGAAAATTAAACTTTATTTACGGAGTGAGAGAAAAAATCTGGAAGAAACCTTGCAAATAAGAAAAAATATAGTACTTTTGTGGGTGATTAAAAACGTAAATTTTAAAGGTTATGTATTGGACACTTGAATTAGCTTCAAAACTCGAAGATGCACCGTGGCCCGCAACAAAAGACGAGTTAATCGACTATGCAGTCCGCTCGGGTGCTCCTCTGGAAGTGCTGGAAAATCTGCAGGAAATAGAAGACGAGGGCGATGTTTACGAGAGCATCGAGGATATATGGCCAGACTATCCTACCAAGGAGGATTTCTTGTTTAATGAAGACGAATATTGATTTAATTTGATAAAAAAGGGCAGCTCAGAGAAAAAGAGCCGCCCTTTTGCATACAATAAAATTGCATGACTTGCGTTATATTGTCGTGCGAATACGTCTTTTAACCATATTAACAGTGATGATGCTGGCCTCGGCAAGGGTCAGCGCGCAGTATGACGCGTCTTTCAGTCACTACTGGGACCTTGAGCCTTACTATAACCCGGGCTCGGTGGGCAAGGCCTCAAAGCTAAACATTGCGGCGGTGTATGCCCTAAGCTTTGCAGGATTTGAGAACAATCCGCGCTCAATGTACGTGGGCGCCGACATGCCGCTGTATTTCCTTAAGAACTATCACGGCGTGGGCCTCTCGCTCTTCAACGACCAGATAGGTCTGTTCACACACCAGCGCCTGGCGCTGCAGTATGCCTACAAGCACAAGCTCTTCGGCGGAATGATAAGTGCGGGCGTACAGCTGGGGCTGCTCAGCGAGGGCTTCGACGGATCGAAGCTCGACATTGAAGACTCGAGCGACCCGGCCTTCACCACATCAGACGTCAACGGAAGCGCCTTCGACGTGGGCTTCGGACTTTATTACACGCACGGCCCCTGGTATGTGGGCGTGTCGGCCCAGCACCTCACCGCTCCGCTGGTTGAACTGGGCGAAACAAACGAATTGCAGATAGATCCTACATTTTATTTGACCGGCGGATACAATATTAAACTAAGAAATCCGTTTCTTACAATACATCCGTCTGTGCTGCTGCGCACCGACGGGGTGGCCTGGAGAGGCGACGTGTCGGGCCGGCTGGTCTATACAAACGACAAGAAAATGCTCTACGGGGGCGTATCTTACAGCCCCACAAACTCGGTTACGGTGCTGGTGGGCGGCAGCTTCCACGGCATCAACATTGGCTACAGCTATGAGGTGTACACCTCGGCCATCAACATGGGCAACGGCAGCCACGAGCTTTTCATCGGATATCAGACTACACTCAACCTTTATAAAAAAGGAAAGAATAAACATAAAAGCGTGAGAATATTATAAGATATGAAAAAGATAAATACAATAATTGCCCTTGGCGTGATAGTGCTCACCACGCTCTCTGCATGCTTCGGCGGACGCTCCGCATCGGTAGGACGCGGAGGCGAGGTGGTAGGAGTAGGCGGGCGTGCCTTCACCGAGCCTACGCCTTACGGAATGACACTTATAAAGCGAGGCTTCCTCAAGATGGGTATGGAGAAAGAAGACAGCCTGTGGGGAAAGCAGACTCCGGTAAAGGAAATATCGGTTGACGGTTTCTGGATGGACGAAACCGAGGTTACAAACTCTGAGTACAAGCAGTTTGTGTTCTGGGTGCGCGACTCTATCCTCCGCACTCGTCTTGCCGACCCGTCTTATGGCGGCGACGAGAGCTACATGATAACAGAAGACAAGAACGGCGACCCAGTAACCCCGCACCTCAACTGGAAGAAACCGTTGCCGCGCAAGCCCAACGAGGACGAGCTGAGAGCCATCGAGAGCCTCTACGTTACAAATCCCGTTACTGGAGAGAAGATGCTCGATGCCAGCCAGATGAACTATCGTTATGAGGTCTACGACTATACAGCCGCAGCGCTGCGCCGCAACAGACTTAATCCTGCTGAGCGCAACCTAAACACCGACATACCGGTTAATCCCGACGAAGTGGTGATGATTTCAAAGGACACTGCTTACATCGACGACGAAGGACGCATCGTAAGACAGACCATCGACCGCCCTCTCAGCGGCCCGTGGGACTTCCTCAACACATACATCGTCAACGTATATCCTGACACAACATGCTGGGTCAACGACTTTGTCAACTCTGACAACGAGACCTATATGCGCCTTTATTTCAGCAGTCCTACATATAACGACTATCCCGTTGTGGGCGTAACATGGGAGCAGGCCAACGCGTTCTGCGCATGGCGCACCGACTATCTGCTCAAGGGTCTTGGCGGAGAGGCACGCTACATACAGCGCTATCGCCTGCCCACAGAGGCAGAGTGGGAGTATGCCGCACGCGGTAAGGAAGGCACAGAGTTCCCCTGGGAGACTGTCGACGTTAAGAACGACAAGGGTTGTTTCTTTGCCAACTTCAAGCCCGACCGCGGCAACTACACCGAAGACGGCAACCTTATAACCAGCCGTGTGGGCATCTTCTCGTCTAATTCAAACGGACTGTTTGACATGGCGGGCAACGTGGCGGAGTGGACCAGCACCACATATACCGAGGCAGGTATCGACGCCATGAACGACCTTAACCCCGAGCTGCGCTACAACGCGGCCAAGGAAGACCCCTACAAGCTCAAGAAGAAGAGCGTGCGCGGAGGTTCTTGGAAAGACCCCGAGTCGTACATCCGTTCGGCATGGCGTACATGGGAGTATCAGAATCAGCCCCGTTGCTATATCGGTTTCCGCTGTGTCAGAAGTCTGGCAAGCACAACAAGTTCAAAACAGAAAAAGAAGTAAGACATGACAGAATACAGCAAATATAATATCATCTACCGCCTGCAGAGGTGGCTCGACAGCGTACCGGGACAAACGTTCCTGAACTACGCTTACAGTTGGGGTGCGTCTATCGTTATCCTTGGTACATTGTTCAAGCTCACTCACCTTCCCGGAGCCAACATCATGTTGTATTTCGGTATGGGCACTGAGGTTATAGTGTTCTTCATTTCGGCCTTTGACCGTCCTTTCGACAAGACTGCCATAGGTAAGGAAATACCCACTCATATTGCTGAGGAAGAGTATGGCGACGAAGAACTTGACATGGCTGATGCTGACGGGTTTGACTCTCCTGCGGCTGCTCCGCGTGTTGCCGGTGGTGGCGTTCAGGGCGGAAATGTGGTTTATATCAATGGTGGCGGTGCTCAGCCGCAGCCCGCTTCGGCAGCTGTTGCTTCTTCTGACGACAGCGTTCAGCCGTCAGCCGGAGGCCAGTCGTCTGCCGGTGGCGAGTTCGTTGCAGGCCAGCCATATGCCGCTGCAGCAGGAACTGCTCCGCAGGGAATGCCCGCTCAGCAGCCTTCTACAGGCTGGATAACAGCCCAGCAGCAGGTATCGCCTGAGATGGAAGAAGCCACAAGCAACTATGTTGAAGAACTCAAGAAACTTACAGACATGCTGGCCAAGGTGTCGGAGCAGAGCGCACGTCTTACACGCGACTCAGAGGAGATGGAAAATCTCAACCGCACTCTCACCGGTATCTGCAAGGTTTACGAGATGCAGCTTAAGGGCGCAAGCTCTCAGATCGGCACTATCGACCAGATAAACGAGCAGTCGCGCAAGATGGCTTCACAGATAGAACAGCTTAACAAGATTTATGCCCGCATGATAGAGGCCATGACCGTAAACATGCGCGCAGCAACAAACAACGGAAACAACGCAGAAGTATAAAAACGCAAGGCAATGGCAATAAAGAAAAGACCGGTATCTCCACGCCAGAAGATGATAAACCTCATGTATGTCGTCCTCATGGCCATGCTTGCGCTTAACGTCTCGACCGAAGTGCTCGAGGGCTTCTCTATTGTGGAGGAGAGCCTTCACCGCACCACCTCAAACGCTTCGTCAGAGAACGAATCGCTTTATGGCGACTTCGAGACTCAGATGAAATCGAACCCTCAGAAAGTGAAGGCATGGTTTGAGAAGGCCACTGCCGTCAAGCAGATGAGCGACTCGCTGTTCAACTTTGCACAGCAGCTGAAGGAGGCTATTGTGAAAGAGGCTGACGGAGAAAAAGGCGACGTGCTTAATATAAAGAACAAAGAAAACCTCGAAGCTGCCAACCAGATAATGCTTTCGCCTGCTTCGGGCAAGGGCGAACAGCTCTTCAACGCCATCAACTCATTCCGTGAGCGCATCCTGAAGATGGTTACCGACGAGCGTCAGAAAGCAATCATAGCCAGCAATCTTACCACGACATTGCCCAAGAACGCGCGGACAATGGGTAAAAACTGGCAGGAATACATGTTCGAGGATATGCCTGTGGCAGCGGCTGTTACGCTTCTGACCAAGCTGCAGAGCGATGTCCGCTATGCAGAAGGCGAGGTGTTGCACACTCTTGTGGCCAATATCGACATGAAAGACATACGCGTCAACAAGCTAAGTGCTTTCGTGATACCCAATGCACAGACGATAGTGCGCGGCGACAAGTTCTCGGCTCAGATCGTGATGGCAGCTGTAGACACTACGCAGCAGCCACAGATATACATCGGCGGAAGGCAGATGAACCTGCGCAACAATACCTATGAGATTGTAACCGGACGCACCGGCGACTTTAATCTCACTGGTTATATCACAATGCGCAACGGCAGCGGCGATGTGATTCGCCGTGATTTCTCACAGAAGTACACAGTGGTTGACCCCAGCGCAACGGTTTCTGCCGACCTCATGAATGTGCTTTATGCAGGCTATAGCAATCCTATCAGCATAAGTATTCCGGGCGTTCCGCTCAACAAAGTATCGGCATCGATGAGCGGCGGCACGCTTCAGCCAGTGGGTCCGGGCAAGTATATAGCCCGTCCGACAGCCGTAGGAAAGGATGTAACGATAAACGTAATGTCGCTGCAGACAGGCAGCGCAAAGCCGGTAGGCCAGTTTACGTTCCATGTGCGCAAGCTTCCTGATCCTACACCATACATCGCCATCGGCGACAACCGTTTCCGTACGGGCGGCTTGGCCAAGGCTTCGCTCATGTCGGTAGGAGGCATCAAGGCCGCCATAGACGACGGACTGCTCGACATTCCGTTCAAGGTGCTGAGCTTTGAGACCGTGTTCTACGACAACATGGGTAACGCTGTGCCAATGGTTTCTAATGGCGATTCGTTCACGCAACGCCAGCGGGAGACCTTCCGCGGACTGTCGCGCAACAAGCGGTTCTATATCACCCGCATCACAGCCGTAGGTCCCGACGGAATTAAGCGCACGCTGCCGTCGACAATGGAAGTTATTGTGAAATAGTTCTCTTGCCCGAGGCCGGACAGCAGACCCGGGCTGAGATAAAAATAAAAACATAAGTATGACAAGATTCATGTTCTTTAAGAAGATAGCAAATGGCCACAAGACGGTGGCTGGCGGACCCACCTTGCGTGTGTGCGCAGTGCTGCTTTTGCTGGCAGCATGCATGGCAGAGGCGTCTGCACAGCCGGCGGCGCGCCGCAGACAACAGCAGCAGAAAAACGAGTCGAACGCACAGACGCTTACCACCCGTGCCCGTATCTCTTATCCGACGGCTGCCCGCATGTCTGAGGATGTGGTGTGGCGCCGCGACATTTACCGTGAGATTAATCTCGAGGAGGACGCCAATGCAGGCCTTTATTATCCGGTAGAGCCTGTAGGTTCGCAGATGAACCTGTTCACATACATCTTCAAGCTGATGATGCGTGGCGACATAAAGGCGTATGAGTACCGTCTGGACGGCAACGAGGTGTTCACCGACTCTGCCCGTGTAAAGCCCCTGGCCTTTCTCGACAACTATCACATATACTACGAACGCAACGGAGGCCGCGTGCGTCTGGACAACAGCGACATTCCGTCGCGCGAGGTTAAGTCGTTCTATGTAAAGGAGAGCGCATATTACGACCAGGCTTCTGCCACCTTCCATACAAAGGTCTTGGCGCTGTGTCCTATCATGTCGCGTGAGGACGACTTCGGCGACGGAGCGCAGAAGTATCCTCTTTTCTGGGTGAAATACGACGACCTGGCTCCTTATCTGAGCAAGCAGATAATAATGACGAGCAACCTCAACAATGCCGCCACGATGAGCATGGACGACTATTTTACGCGCAACATGTATAAGGGCAAGATATACAAGACCACGAACATGCTTGGCAAGACGCTCAGCCAGTATTGCCACACTGACTCTGCCATGATCAAGGAGCAGAAGCGCATTGAGGGAGAGCTTGCCGCCTTTGAGAAAAACATCTGGGGCGACCAGGCACGCAAGGACTCGCTCGACAGCATTGCAAAGGCCGAAGTGAAGGTGAAGGGCAAGAAGGTGAAGAAGAACCGCCGCTCGTCTACAACGGTGAAGAAGAGCCGTTCGTCGAGCAAGAGCTCTTCAGGTTCATCATCGGCAGCACGCGTTACGGTGCGCAGACAGAGACACTGATATAATACAAGATAACGACTGCCCCACGACGGGGCAGCCAAATTTATAAACACTTAAAATGAAAGCTTATGAAAAAGTTATTTACACTGATTGTTCTTGTAGCGGCAACCTATTTCGCCGTGCCGGCAAACGCACAGCTGAAGTTTGGTATCAAGGGTGGTCTTAACATCACAGACATGTCGCTCAGTAATGATGTATTCGAGACATCAAACCGCACCGGATTCTTCATCGGTCCGACTATCAAGTTCACACTCCCCATCATAGGCCTTGGCATCGATGCTTCTGCGCTCTACGACCAGCGTGAAGGCGAGGTCAATGTTGAGGCAGACGACAACACTCTGGTGTCAACAAGACTGAAGCAGAAGTCAATCAATATTCCTATCAACCTCCGTTACGACATCGGTCTGGGAAGCCTTGCTGCAGTTTATCTCGCAGCCGGACCTCAGTTTGGATTCAACGTCGGCGACAAGAACCAGAGCCTGTATAAGGACGTGGCAGAATGGAGACTTAATACCTCTAACTTCAGTGTCAACGTGGGTGCCGGCGTAATGCTGTTAGGCCATCTGCAGGTTGGTGCCAACTATAACATCGTTTGCGGCAAGACAGGCGAGATAACCGTTCTCGACGGTGCTGAGAGCGTGCTGCGCGGCCGTTCAAACACATGGCAGATTTCTGCTGCCTACTATTTCTGATCCGGGCAAATTCTTTAAAAGCATAGAATAATTCCATTGGAGACATTTCTGCGTCGGCATGAAATGTCTCCTTTTTTTGTTCCTCTTTATTCCGCCATTTATGGTTTTTGTGCAAACAAGCACTTTCATCTTTTGTGCATTTGGGCATAATTCTGTATTTTTGCACAACAGATGACTTACGCAGATATCATACTTCCGCTGCCGCTCGACAGCCTGTTCACCTACTCCGTGCCCGACAGTCTTGCCGGACGCGTGGGGCAGGGCATAAGGGTGCTCGTGCCGTTTGGCAAGAGCAAGACATACGTGGGGCTGGTGGTGAGGACACACAACAACAAGCCCGACTTCAATGTTAAGGACATATCTACCGTGATGGACGACGCTCCCGTGGTCAATGCCGTGCAGCTAGAGCTGTGGCGATGGATGGCCGACTACTATCTGTCGTCTGTTGGCGACGTGATGAATGCTGCCCTGCCGTCGGGACTCAAGAGCGAGGACGGATACACGGCAAAGACCGAGACCTATGTGTCGCTTGCGCCCGAATATCACAGCGAGCGCGCCATACGTGTGGCTCTCGACGTGCTGAAGCGTGCTACGGCCCAGCTTAAGGTGTTTGAGACATTCCTCACGCTCTCTCACTGGGACACCATAAGCGGCGACACATGTGCCGAACCCGTGGCCGAGGTGAGCCGCGACGAGCTTATGAACGAGACACACTGCACTTCGGCAGTGTTCAGAAATCTTGTCGTAAGAAAATTCCTGAACACCTACGAGCGCGAGATAGGCCGGCTGAACAATGCCGGAGAGCCGCATCCAGAGCTGATAAAGCCGCTCAACGAGGCTCAGCAGACGGCCTACAACAATATAGTTTTCAGCTTTCTGAAAAAAAACGTGGTGCTGCTCCACGGCGTAACGTCGAGCGGCAAGACCGAAATCTATATACATCTCATCCGCCAGGCCATCGAGCGCCGGCAGCAGGTGCTCTATCTGCTGCCTGAGATAGCGCTTACCGTGCAGATACGCCAGCGCCTTCAGCGCGTGTTCGGCAACCGCCTCGGCATATACCATTCAAAGTATTCCGACGCCGAGCGCGTGGAGATATGGAAGAAGCAGCTGTCTGCCGCGCCCTACGACGTGATACTCGGTGCGCGCTCGGCCGTGCTCCTGCCGTTCACCAATCTCGGCCTTGTCATCATCGACGAGGAACACGAGACGTCGTTCAAGCAGCAAGACCCCGCCCCGCGCTATCATGCCCGCAGCGTGGCCATAATGCTTGCGCGCAAGTTTGGCGCAAAGGTGCTGCTCGGCTCTGCCACGCCTTCGCTCGAGAGCTGGAACAACGCCCATACGGGCAAGTTTGGCCTGGTGAGCCTTATGCAGCGTTATAACGACATACGCCTGCCCGAGATTGAGGTGGTGGACATTAAAGACCTGCAGCGCCGCAAGATGATGAGCGGTCCGTTCTCGCCCCGCCTGATGGCAGCCGTGCGCAAGGCCTTGGACAACGGCGAGCAGGCCATACTGTTTCAGAACCGCCGCGGCTTCGCGCCGATGATAGAGTGCCGCGAGTGCGGATGGGTGCCACACTGCGACAAGTGCGACGTGTCGCTCACATACCATAAGAGCCTCGGACAGCTTACGTGCCACTATTGCGGCACGACATACACCGTGCCCGAGGTGTGTCCCTGCTGCGGAAGCCGCAACCTGCGTGGGCGCGGATATGGCACGGAGAAGGTGGAAGACTACGTGATGGAGCTGTTTCCCGATGCCCGCGTGGCACGCATGGACCTCGACACCACCCGCACGCGCAACGCCTATGAGAGGCTGATAAGCGACTTCTCGGCGCATAAGACCGACATTCTGATAGGCACGCAGATGGTGAGCAAGGGTCTCGACTTCGACAAGGTGAGTGTGGTAGGCATATTGAATGCCGACAGCATGCTCAACTATCCCGACTTCCGTGCCTACGAGCATGCCTTCATGATGATGGCGCAGGTGGCCGGACGCGCCGGGCGCAAGGGCAAGCAGGGCCTCGTGATACTGCAGACCAAGAGTCCGCAGCTGCCTGTCATAACGCAGGTGGTGCGCAACGACTGCGAAGGACTGTTTGCCGACCAGCTCGAGGAGCGCCAGGCGTTCTGCTATCCGCCGTTCTGCCATCTGATATATGTCTTTCTGAAGCATCGCGACGACGCCGTGGTGGCCTCCGCTTCCATGCGTCTCGGCGACATACTGCGCGGCTGGTTCGGCAGCCGTGTGCTCGGTCCCGACAAGCCTTCGGTGTCGAAGGTTAAGACGCTCAACATACGCAAGATTATGCTGAAGCTCGAAAACGGCATCGACCTTGCCAAGGTGCGCCTCTATCTGCGCAAGGCACAGGCCATGATGGGGCAGGACGCCAAGTATCGTTCTGTTCAGATTTATTTCGATGTCGACCCCCTTTAATCCCGATCAGGACATCAGACCGCACATTGTGTTGTCTGTTTTGTGTATTCTGGCTCTCTGCCGTCTTTCCGTTTTCTGTTGTCGTTTTTCCGTCCGCTTTTCTTGACATGGCGTACTATGCCTGCTAAATAACAGATGGAAATACGCTCTGAATAAAGCAAAACAACAGGCAGAATAATGATGCCGGTTTAGGCTTAACCACGTCATTCTTAACCGGCTGCAGAGCCTGCTGTTGCCGCTGAAAAAATGGTTGATTATATATGTATTTCCAATATGTGGTCTTTTGCCTTCCAAAAGGCCACATATTGGAACGTAAAAGGCCACCTTTTAGACGATAAAAGGCGGCCTTTTGCAAAAGTAAGATTATGATGCTCGTAACGCACTGATAATCAGTTGCATTACATTGCGTAGGAATTAAAAGTCGATGTCAAGTCCGATGCCGAACACACGGTTGGTGCGTGTGAACGTGTCGGCGCCGTAAAGCATGCTCTTTCCTGTCGACGGGTCAGGCGTGGTCAGCAGTGCCGTGGTCTTGTCTACGGCCACCTGTGCAGCCTCCGGGCCCAGCAGTTCGTTGGCCACGTTGCCGATAACCTTTCCGGCCAGTCCGGAGATGTTGTAGTAGTCGTTGGTCTCGCGCTTGTAGTCCTTGTAGAATGTCTGGAAGTAAGCCAGGTTGAGCTTCATCTTCTCGGTCAGCTTAATGCCCACGCCCAGGCCCACAGAGCAAGAGCTTACGTTGAAGCTGATGTCCTCCATGTAGCTGTCGGTGAAGTCATACTCCGTAAACTGCGCTCCGGCGCTCACCTGCACTCTCTTGTTGATGTCATATTCTGCACCGAAGAGATACTCGTTGGTGTTGCCTCCGAGCTTGTCCTGGTGGTTGTCAAACTGCTTTGCGTCAGTGTCAAAGTAGTGGTGCCATCCGGCAGAGATGCGCAGCTGCTGCAGCGGCGACCACTGTGCGCCCAGCGTCAGCAGAGCCGGCGAGTCTTCAGCCACCTCTATTCCGTCGGTATAGCGGTTGAGCTGCTCCAGGTTCTTGGCACTCTCGCTGTTGGCAGAGCGGTTCTTCAGGCGCATGCGCGTCTTGAATTCATACTTTGCGGCAAAGTTAAAGTCGCCCGTCTTATAGTCAACACCGATTATCGGCGCGATGCCCCATCCTGTCTGGTCGCAGTTAAGCGTTACGTCCTCTGTGGCAGAGCCGAGCGCACCCAGCATCACGGCCTTCACCTTATAGTCCTTTGCCAGCTGTGCATATTTGGCTGCGTTGGCCATGTCGCCTGCCTGCTGATACATGTTGGCCATCTCTGTGTATGTGCCCACAGCCACGGCAGCCTGTGCCGAAAGGTTCTTGAACGTCTCGGGCGCGCTTACCATCTCGCCGTTTATGTTGGCCTTGATGTTCTTCACGTAGCCGTAATAGTTAGAGTTGCCGTATAGCACACGTGCTCCCAGATACACCGACCAGTTGTCGTTCAGCTTGCGTGCCGCTCCGAGCGTAAAGCCGTAGTAGTATTGGCGTCCGCGCATGTATGTGTCCATGTCATACTGCGACACCGTGGGCAGGCCCAGCGAGCCCAGTCCGAGTTCGTTTGTCAGCACGTCGAGGTTCTGCGACAGCAGCGGCAGCAGGGCTATGTTGCCCTCAAACGACGACAGACCGTCGTCGAACACACACTTGCCGCCTCCGCCCGTGATGGCGAAGTTAAACTGGAAACTCCAGTTGTTCTTGTTGTATGCCGCCTGTATCGACGGTATGATTGGGGCGTTGGCCTCGCCCTTGAAAGTCTTGGTGGTGTTGCCGAAGTTCTTGGCTCCATAGGCAAACGGAGCGAACGTTGAGGTTATCTCACGCGTCTGGTGAGCGTTCTGGATGTTGAGCGACAGATGGAATCCGTTGTTCATAAACGCCACTCCGGCAGGGTTGCTGTACACGCCGGCAATGCCAATCACGGCATCCTGAGCCGGATTTCGCAGGAAAGCAATGTTCTGATTGGTGTTAGTAAGAATACCGCCTGCGCTGGCCGTTGCGGCTGCTGACAGTGCAAGAGCTGCGCAGATTAATTTTGTTTTATTCATCTTTAATAACCTTAAATAAATTGGCTGCAAAGGTATCATTCTTGTCCTTTATTTCCTAAAATGCGGTCTTTTGTTTAATTTTTATTAACAAGATAGCGGCATGTTAATGCACAAATATATAGATGTGTGCAAGTTTTTGTGTCATACACGTGCATAAACAAAAAGGTCGCCGGCGCTGCATCTACAACAGCGTTGGCGACCTTTTTCAGCTGTGCCGTCGGCCCTTATTGCTTTGCGGGCGGCGTGTTTTCGGTCTTGTTGTTTTTCTTTGCCAGTTCCGGATAGCTTGTGCGCGTGTGGTATATCGACTTCAGTCGCTCCGTCAGCACCTGCTTTGCCACGGCTATGTCGTGGAAGGTTATCGGGCAGTAGACAAAGTATCCCTCGCTCACCTGCTGGTCTATGAGCCTGTTCACCAGGTTGGATATGCTCTCCTCGGTGTATTCAGGCAGCGATCTCGATGCCGCCTCCACCGTGTCGGCCATCATCAGTATGGCCTGTTCGCGCGTGAACGGGTCGGGGCCCGGATATGTGAAGAGCGAGTCGTCCACGGGTTCGTCGGGGTGTTCGTTCTTGTACGATATGTAGAAATACTTTGTCTTGCCGCTTCCGTGGTGAGTGTTTATAAAGTCCTTGATTATGCTCGGCAGGTTAAACTTCTCAGCCATCTTCAGTCCTTCGGTTACGTGGCTTATCACGATCTGTGCCGCCTCTATGCGCGGCATCTTGTCGAGCGGGTTGGTGCCCACCTGGTTTTCGGTGAAGAAGGCCGGGTTCTTCATCTTTCCTATGTCGTGATACATGGCTCCTGTTCTCACGAGCTGCGCCTTAGCTCCGATCTTGTTGGCTATCTCGGCGGCAAGGTTGCTCACCATGACAGAGTGCTGGAATGTGCCCGGAGCCACCTCGCTGAGCTGGCGCAGCAGGTCCTTGCTGGTGTTTGACAGCTCAATGAGCGTAACGTTTGATATGAACCCGAACGCCTTCTCGATGATGAGCATCATCGGGTAGGCAAAGAGCAGCAGCACGCCGTTCACGATAAAGTATTTATACATGCTGTGGTCCATCGACGTGATGTTGTTGTCCTGCATCAGCTGCAGCGCGAAATACATGGCGCTGCTGCCTATCGTCACGAGCACGGCCGTCTTGAACAGCTGCGCCCTCTGCGACAGTTCGCGCAGCGAATAGATGGCCACGAGGCCCGCCACAAGCTGCACTATGATGAACTCATACTGATATTTCACGGCGGCGGCACATATCAGAATCATCGTTACGTGCGATATGAAGGCCGTTCGCGAGTCCATGAACACGCGTATGAATATCGGTGCTATGGTGAACGGCAGCACGTAGACGTTCAGTATGCTGTGGCTCATCATCACCGACACGAGTATCGGGAACAGCGTTATCATCGTGTAGAGCATGGTGATGCTGCGCGGCTTTTCAAAGTAGTCCTTGCGGAACAGGCCGAGATACGTGGTGAACAGCATTATGAGCGTGGCCACGAAGAGTATCTGTCCGGCTATTGTCGACGGTATGGCGCTCACCGTTGCGCTGCGCCTCTGCGTCTCCTTCTCAAACGAGTTGAGCACCCTGTACGTGTGGTCGTCCACAATTTCGCCGCGGTCAATTATCTTCTGTCCGCTGAGCACCATTCCGCTTGCCAGCGGTATCGTGCTGAGCAGGTCGGCCTTCTCGGTCTCGCTGCGCTCCTCGTCATAGTTGAGGTTAGGCTGTATATATTCGTTCAGGTTGCATTTCTGCAGTATCTGCCTCTGTTCGGCCAGCTTCTGGTCGGTGAACAGCTGTTCATAGGCCGTCATCGTCGAGTAGATGCACATTATTTCGGCGTTGGTGGCCTTCTTGCCGCTCACAATCCTTATGGTGCTTGTGGTGTCCTTGCTTATCTCTGAGTATTCGGGCGTGTCCATTATTCCTGCCTGATACAGGCGGTGAAGCCTGTCGGCAATGGTCGTAACATAGTTGTAGGGCAGTCCGGGTATGCCCTCCTTGTATTTGCTCAGAAACTTGCCGATCTGCTCCTTCTCTACAGCCGTGTTATAGTTGTAGTAAGGCTCAAAGGCCTTTATTATGCTGTCTTGCTCTCCCTTAATGGCCTCGTCGGTCTTGTAGATAGGAAAGTCGAACTTGGCTATCAGCGAACTGTACATCCACGGCTTGCCTATGTCGTATCTGAACTGCGGTCCGCTGTTGCGCGGAAGGAAGCCCACGATGATGATCACGGCTGTAACCACCAGCGACACTCGTGTCAGGATGTTTCTGAAATAATGTTTGTCAGTTTTGTTGAATTTGCCCATTTCTATTCGTATTAAATGCTTTACACTGCGAAAATAATAAAAAAATACGCCACTTTGCTAAAAAAGTTGTAATTTTGCACAAAATTTATCTTATCTTCATTAATAAATGGCAGAAAGAAAAGTAAGGGTGCGCTTTGCACCAAGTCCTACCGGGGCGTTGCATATAGGCGGCGTACGTACCGCATTGTATAATTATCTTTTCGCCCGTCAGCATGGCGGCGATTTCGTTTTCAGAATAGAAGATACAGACTCAAACCGTTTTGTTCCGGGCGCAGAGGAGTATATCATAGAGTCGTTCAGATGGCTTGGCATCAAGTTTGACGAGGGTGTCAGCTTCGGCGGCGAACATGGTCCTTACCGTCAGAGCGAGCGTCGTGCGATATACAGAAAATATGTCGACCAGCTGCTCGATGCCGGCAAGGCATACATTGCCTTCGATACGCCCGAGGAGCTTGAGGCAAAACGCCAGGAGATAAAGAACTTCCAGTATGATGCCCATACGCGAATGATGATGCGCAACTCGCTCACATTGCCGGCCGAAGAGGTTGAAAGACTGATAGCCGACGGCAACCAGTATGTAGTGCGCTTCAAGATTGAGCCGGGCGAGGACGTTCACGTTAACGACATGATACGCGGCGACGTTGTTATAAAGAGCGATATTCTTGACGACAAGGTTCTTTATAAGAGCGCCGACGAACTTCCTACATATCACCTTGCAAACATTGTTGACGACCACCTGATGGAGATCAGCCACGTTATCCGTGGCGAGGAGTGGCTGCCGAGCGCACCGCTGCACGTGCTTCTTTATAGAGCCTTCGGCTGGGAAGACACTATGCCGCGCTTTGCGCATCTGCCTCTGCTGCTCAAACCGGACGGAAAGGGCAAGCTGAGCAAGCGCGACGGCGACCGCCTGGGCTTCCCCGTGTTCCCGCTGGAGTGGCACGATCCTAAGACAGGCGAGGTGTCTAACGGCTTCCGCGAGCAGGGATATTTCCCCGAGGCAGTCATCAACTTCCTTGCGCTGCTGGGCTGGAATCCGGGCACAGAGCAGGAGATGTTCACTCTCGACGAGCTTGTTGAGCAGTTCGACATAACGAAGTGCAGCAAGGCCGGAGCGCGTTTCGACTATCAGAAGGGCATCTGGTTCAATCACGAATACATCCTGCGCAAGAGCAATGAGGAAATTTCTAAGCTGTTTGCACCTATCGTTGCAGGCAACGGCATCGACGAGTCTATGGAGCGCATAACCAAGGTCGTTTCTATGATGAAAGACCGTGTAAGCTTCGTCAAGGAGCTTTGGCCGCTCTGCTCGTTCTTCTTCATTCCTCCTACAGAGTATGACGAGAAGACCGTGCGTAAGCGCTGGAAGGAAAATTCGGCTCAGGTTATGGGCGAGCTTGCCGAGGTGCTTGAGGGCATTGACGATTTCTCGCTCGAGAATCAGGAGCACATCGTCATGGCTTGGGTCGAGAGCAAGGGCTACAAGCTGGGCGACGTGATGAATGCTTTCCGTCTTACTCTTGTGGGCGAAGGCAAGGGTCCGGGCATGTTCGACATTTCTGCTTTCCTCGGCAAGGAAGAGACGCTGCGCCGTCTGCGCCGTGCAATCGAGGTGCTTAAATAGACCTAACAAACAAGCATAAGCCGTGTACGAAATTGTTATCAGCCTTTACACGCTGGGCGTGGCCGTGATGAGCCTGTTCAACGATAAGGTAAAGAAGATGTGGCGGGGCGAGCGTGAGGCCTTCAGAGTGCTAAGGAACAGCGTTGACCCCGGCTCACGCTATGTGTGGTTCCATGCGGCGTCGCTCGGAGAGTTTGAGCAGGGCCGCCCCATCATGGAGCGCCTGCGCCGCGAGCATCCCGAGCTTAAGATTCTTCTTACATTCTTCTCGCCCTCAGGATATGAGGTCAGAAAGAACTATGAGGGAGCCGACATAATATGTTACCTGCCGCTCGACACATATTTCAATGCGCGCAGATTCCTTAATCTGGTGCATCCCGAAGTGGCTTTCTTCATCAAGTATGAGTTCTGGTGGAACTATCTGCACATACTGAAGCGCCGCAATGTGCCTGTCTACAGCGTGAGCAGCATATTCAGGCCCAATCAGGTGTTCTTCCGCTGGTATGGCCGCACCTACAGCAATGTGCTTAAGTGCTTCACACGTTTCTTCGTTCAGAACGAAGTCAGCAGGCAGCTGTTAGCCAAGCTCGGCATCACTGATGTTGAGATTACGGGCGACACACGTTTCGACCGTGTGCTGCAGATAAAGAGCCAGGCCAAGAGTCTGCCTATAGTTGAGGCCTTCAGACAAGACTATAAAGTGTTTGTGGCCGGAAGCAGCTGGCCTCCCGATGAGGACATCTTCATCAAATATTTCAACGGCCGCGACGACTGGAAGCTTATTATTGCCCCGCACGTTATCGGCGAGGACCATCTTCAGCAGATATTGTCTAAGCTGAAGGGCAAGGCCGTGAGGTATACCGAGGCCACTCCTGAGAGCGTTGCCGATGCAAAGATTCTCATTATCGACTGTTTCGGTCTGCTCTCCAGCATTTATGGCTACGGCCATGTGTCGTATGTTGGCGGCGGTTTCGGTGTCGGCATACACAATGTGCTCGAGGCGGCGGTATGGAACATACCGGTGATATTCGGTCCTAACAACGAGCGTTTCCAGGAAGCGCAAGACCTGCTCGCATCGGGCGGCGGCCGTCAGATTGACGGCTATCAGCAGTTTGAGAGCCTGATGAACGGCTATATAGCCGACGACAGCCTCCGCAAGGCAGACGGCGACAAGGCTGCGCAATATGTAAGCAGCAAGGCCGGAGCAACGGGAAAGATACTCTCGGCAGTTAATTTCTGATTTTTTTGTTGGCTAATGAATATAAGGACACAGCGCGCCTGCCGTTCACACGGCGACGCGCTGTTGTCTTTTTGTGTTTTTCTTTGTATGTGATGTAAGGTCTTTTATATTTTCAGCCGCAGTCTTTCTGCTGCTTTGACCTGTACATTTTCCCGAGATATATGATGAAGTCAGGCATGCAGTATCCGTTTTTCATCTTATAGGTCTTCTGTCAAACGAGTACATGTTTCTTCTGTATTCGCTTGGCGACATGCCAGTCTGCGACTTTACAAACTTTCCGAAGAATGATATGTTAGGAAAGTTCATCGTGTCCGAAATTTCCTTTATTGTCATGTTTGAATATCTCAGTCTCTTTATTATCGCGTCAATGGTAAACTGGTGAATCCAGCTCAGCGCAGTCCTTCCGCTGACCTTTTTCGACAGCGACGAAAGATATTTGGGCGTTATGCACAGTTTTTCGGCATACGCACTCACCGATCGCTCCATGCCTCCGTTCTCGGCCAGCAGCTCCATGAAGCGCCTGAACAGCAGGTCGCCCTGCCTTATCACCCCGTTGTATATAGTATTGTCTGTGCATGATGCTATAAGTTCGGCCAGTTCATAGAACGCAAACTGAAAGAGCGAGCGCATTATTTCCCTGTGAAACAGCCCGTCCATGCTTTCCAGCTTAAACTGCAACAGACTGTAGAATCTGTTCATCAGTATCTGTTTTTCGCTGTTGAGGCTTATCACGGGGTGATGAGATGCGTATAATACGATGTTCCAAAAGTTTTTGCTGAGGTCAAGACTTCTGAAAAGAGCCTTGCTCGAGAGTCCGAGAATCTTCAGGTCGATGTCGTCTGATGTATTTATGTCGGTTACGAGCGAGTTAGGCAGACATATCATTATATTGCCTTTTTCAAGTCTGTGGTAAGAGTCGTTGATGCAGCACTCAACTCTTCCTCTGGCACAATATATAACTATCAGCAACTCAAGCTTACAGGGGTTGTCCGTGGGGATGTTCTTCAGGCTTTCCATTACCACGATGTCTCCGTCGTAATAGTCGGTCTGGGCTTCGTTGATTATTGATTCGATGTCTACTTTAAGTTCGTTGTCTGTCATAAGTTGCGTCAAAATTTGTTCTTCGGGTGCAAAGATAGATATTAACTGAAACAGTGCAACTATCTAAAAGTAGATAATAGTGTTCCTAAATTCTTTGCAGTGTTCATATTCTCCACTTTTGGATTTTTTGTTTAGGAAATAAGAACACAAGAGTAAAAGCCTTTATCCGTAATTTTGCAAAAAAATTTTTGAACAAATACAAAGGAAATGAACAAAGCAAGTTATTTAGCAATCCTTGCGCTGTCGGTGGTGCTTCTTGCATCATGCTCCGGCAAGGAAAAGGCGAGAGAGGTGATGCCGGTTAAGGTGAAGACAGAGAAGGCAGAGCCGGTACCCGTAAGTGGAAGTCAGGAATTTTCGGGCACGGTAGAGGCCTCAGACGATGCCGCTCTAAGTTTTGCTTCGGGCGGAACCGTAACAAAGGTATATGTGTCTGTGGGCGATATGGTAAAGAAAGGTGCCCTCATAGCCGAGGTTGATCCTGTCAGCGTGCGCAATGCCTACAATGCAGCCAAGGCCGTGAGAGAGCAGGCTGAGGATGCCTTCAGGCGCATGAAGCAGCTGCACGACGAGGGAAGCCTTACCGAGATGCAGTGGATTGAAGTGCAGAGCAAGCTGCGCCAGGCTGTGTCAACCGAGAACATTGCCCGCAAGAGTCTGACTGACTGCCGTCTTTATGCCCCATACAGCGGATACGTGGCCGAGAAACTTGTCGAGGCAGGACAGAACGCCGCCCCCGGCATGCCCGTGATAAAGCTGGTAAGTATTAATAAGGTGAAGATAAAGATTGCCGTGCCCGAAGACGAGATGTCTGGCATAAAAGTCGGTCAGAGCGCCCTCGTGCGCGTGCCGGCACTGCAGAACATGAGCTGCAGCGGCCGCGTGGCCGAGAAGGGTGTGGCTGCCGACCCGCTGTCGCGCTCTTACGAGGTGAAGATAGAAGTGTCTAACTCTGGCCATAAGCTGCTGCCGGGCATGGTGTGTGAAGCCTATGTGGGCGACAATCTTTCAGCCACGGCCGTGGCCCTGCCTGCCAATGTGATACTGATAGACACCGACAACCGCACCTTTGTGTGGACTGCCGTAGGCGGAAAGGCTCACAAGACTTATGTGGAGGTGGGCGAGAGCGTAGGCAGCCGCGTGGTGATTAACAGCGGAATAAGCGCCGGCGACAAGGTCATTGTCGGCGGACAGCAGAAGGTCAGCGAGGGAACTAAAATAGCAGAACTATGACAAAGAAGAAAAGAAACATCGTAGAGTGGGCCATGCACTATCGCCAGATAGTGATAATGGTGGCATGCTGTCTCGTGGCCTTCGGCGTATACGGTCTGGCTGACATGAACAAGAACGAGTTTCCCGACTTCACGGTGCGCCAGGGTGTGGTTGTAGCCGTCTATCCGGGCGTGTCGGCACAGGACATTGAAGAACAGCTCACAAAGCCGCTCGAAAACTACATATTCTCATATAAGGAAGTAAAGAAAGAGAAGACCAAGTCGTACAGCCGCAACGGCATGGCCATAATACAGATAGAGCTTAACGATGATGTGTCGGGCACCGACAAGGACAACTTCTGGAGCAAGTTCAAGCACGGCATCAACACGTTCAAGGCTCAGCTGCCTTCAGGTGTGCTTGCGCTCATGGTTCAGGACGACTTCGGCGACACGTCGGCCCTGCTCATAACCATGGAGAGCAAGGACAAGACCTACCGCGAGCTCAACGACTATATGGACGACCTGAAAGACAGGCTGCGCCGCATTGAGAGCATCGGCCGCATGAACGTATTGGGAATGCAGAAGGAGCAGATATCAATATATCTCGACAGCGACAAGATGTCCCACTACGGCATAGGCTCCAACACCATTGCCGCCAGCCTCTTTGCCAAGGGCTTCGTTACCACTGCCGGCACGCAGAAGGGCAACGGCTACGACAGTCCGATACAGGTGGAGCGCTCGCTCAACGTGGTGGGCGATGTTGAGCAGCTCGTTGTCTACTCCGATCCGTCAGGCAACGTGGTACGTCTGAAGGACGTTGCCAGGGTAAGGCGCGAGTATCCCCAGCCGTCGTCGTATGTAACCAACAACGGACAGAAGTGTCTTGTGCTGAGTGTGGAGATGAAGAAGGGCCGCAGCATAACGGCCATGGGAGCTGACATCGAAAAGGTGATGGACGAGTTTAAGTCGACATTGCCGTCAGACGTAACCATCTTTACTATAACGGACCAGACCAAAGTGGTAAACGACAGCGTCGTAAACTTCCTCCGTGAGCTTCTCATTGCCATAGCAGCCGTCGTAATAGTGATAATGCTGTTCTTGCCGATGCGCGTCGCTCTTGTGGCGGCGTCCACCATCCCTATCTCTATTTTCATCTCATTAGGTTTGTTCTATGCGTTCGGCATAGAGCTCAACACGGTTACGCTGGCTGCTCTTATTGTTACGCTTGGCATGATTGTCGACAACTCCATCGTGATAATCGACAGCTACATGGAGATGCTTGCCGAGGGCAAGTCGCGCTGGACGGCATCTATCAGCAGTGCCACCCATTTCTTCAAGTCTATATTTTCGGCCACGCTTGCCATAAGCATCACGTTCTTCCCGTTCCTGCTTACTATGAACGGTATGTATCACGACTTTCTGCTCTATTTCCCGTGGTCCATCACCATCGTGCTGCTCATATCGCTTCTGGTGGCAGAGCTTATAGTGCCGTTCCTGCAGTTCTACTTCATACGCAAGCCTGTTGGCACAGGGGGTAAGAAGAAGTTCTCGTTCCTCGACCTCGTTCAGCGCTATTACGACTGGCTCATAGGCCGCTGCTTTGCCCATCCTTACATCACCGTTTCTGTCGGCGTGGCAAGCATAGTGATTGGTTCAGTCATGGTGTCACAGCTGCCGCAGAAGATGATGCCTACGGCCGAGCGCAACCAGTTTGCCGTTGAGATTTACCTTCCCGACGGCACGTCGCTCAAGCGCACCGCTGCCGTTGCCGACAGTCTGGAGCATATCCTGCGCAAAGACAGCCGCGTGGTGTCGGTGGCATCGTTCAAGGGCACTTCGTCGCCGCGTTTTCATGCAGCCTATGCGCCGCAGTTTGGCGGATCTAACTATACACAGTTTATCGTCAATACGAAGAGTAACCACGATACTGAGACCCTGCTGAAAGACTACCGCATGAAGTATGCCACACACTTCCCCGACGCTTATGTGAGGTTTAAGCAGCTGTCTTATTCGCAGGATGCCAATCCTGTTGAGCTAAGGCTTACGGGCGATGACTGGCAGCAGCTTAAGTCGGTTGCTGACTCCGTAACGCGCCTGTGGCGTAACAATCCTTACCTAATGCTTGTGCGCAACGACGTCAATGAGCCTCTGCTGACCACCGACGTAGTGCTCGACGAAACCAAGGCCGGCCGCATGGGCGTAACCAACGCCATGGTTGAGGCCACGCTCGCCACGCGCTATAACAGCAGCGGCATAAGTCTCGGCACGATATGGGACGGCGACTATAACTACGGCGTATGCCTTAAAGGCACTAATGCCGACTCGTCTGCTATCCGTGACGTTGCCGACGAGCTTATACCCGTCAGCGGCGGACTCTCCGTGGTGCCCTTGCGTCAGATAGCCGATATTAAGCCTGTATGGGCTGACAGTCAGATAGCCCACCGCAACGGCCTGCGCACCATCACCGTGATGGCAGATGTTGTCAACGATAAGAATGTAATGGAGCTGACCACCGAACTGCAGAAAAACTTCGACACGTCGCGCCTTCCTTCTGGCGTTACGGCCGAGTGGGGCGGCGAGTATGCCGAGTCGCAGGAGTCGCTGCCGCAGATTCTGTCGGCTCTTGCCGTGGCTGTGGTCATCATCTTCTTCATTCTTGTATGGCACTTCCACCGCATCAACACCGCCGTCCTGCTGCTCGTGTCGCTTGCCATGACAATATTTGGTACGAGCTTGGGTGTTGTTATTTCAGGCGTAACGTTCAGTCTTACGTGCTTCCTCGGCATAATCAGCCTGATGGGTATATTGGTGCGCAACGCCATAATAATGTATGACTATGCCGAAGAGCTGCGCGAAAAGGAGAAACTGACCGCCCACGAGGCCATCTTCCTTTCGGCCAAGCGTCGTATGCGTCCCATCTTCCTTACCTCGGCGGCTGCCTCAATGGGTGTCATCCCGATGATTCTCGGCGGCAGCGGTCTGTGGATGCCCATGGGTTCTGTTATATGTTACGGCACGCTGGTTACGATGCTGCTCATACTCACCGTGCTGCCCGTGGCCTACTGGCTGATGATGAGCGGATCGACAAAGCGCCGTGAGGCAGGACTGAAACTTGAAAATGAATGATAAAAGTAAAAATAAGAAAGTGTTATGAACAATGATATAAAACTAATCGGGCGCGCCCTCTGCGGTCTGCTTGCCGTTCTTAGTCCGGCAGCTGTGCAGGCTCAGACGGGCCTCACGCCCGAGATGTGCCGCAGCATGGCCGTGAGCCATAATGCCAAGATGGTCAACGCCAAGAACGCAGTGGCTGAGGCAGAGCAGACAAAGAAAGAGGCCTTCACCAACTATTTTCCCATTGTCAGTGCCACCGGCATGGGCTTCAATGCCGACAAGGGCATGGCCAAGATGCAGCTTCAGCCCGACATGGCCATGGAGATGTGCAAAAACGGACTCATGGGAGGCGTTACGGCAGTTCAGCCCCTGTTTGCCGGCGGACAGATTGTCAACGGCAACAAGCTTGCCGGACTTGGCGTTGATGTTAGCAAGCTGCAGCTCGAGAAGTCGGAAAACGACGTGGAACTTACAGCCGAACAGTATTTCTGGCAGCTCGTGGCTCTTAACGAAAAACTCAACACGCTGCACGTGGCCGACACCATGCTCACGCGCATTTATCGTGATGTGAACAACTCGGTCAATGCCGGCGTGGCGCTGAAGAACGACCTGCTGCAGGTGCAGCTCGAGAAGAACGACAACATGAGCAACCGCGTAAGCCTTGAGGGCAACATCGCTGTGGCAAGAATGCTGCTCGCGCAATATCTCGGACTCGAGGACAGCAGCTTTGTCCTCGTGTCAGACATCAGGGTGGGCGAGATGCCCGAGTCGCCCGCCTCGCTGAAGAGCGACCACCGGTCGGCATTGCAGCTTACGCCCGAATACCGCCTGCTCGAAAAGAACGTTGAGGCTACGAGGCTGAAGCAGAAGCTCGACGTGGGCAAGAACATGCCTACGGTGAGCGTAGGCGCCGGATATATGTATCACGATCTGCTCGACTGCAGCCGCTCGTTCGGCGTAGTGTTTGCCACGGTCAACGTGCCGCTGTCGGCATGGTGGGGCGGAAGCCACGCCATAAAGCGCCGCAAGATGGAGGTTGCCGACGCGCAGACCGAGCTTACGGACAAGTCGCAGCTGCTCGTCATCGGCATGCAGAAGGCATGGAACGACCTCAACACGGCCTACACCCAGCTGGGCATAGCCTGCAAGTCGATAGAGCAGGCTGCCGAAAACCTGAGGCTCAACAACAGCTACTATCGCGCCGGAACCGCCACCATGACCGACCTGCTGAAGGCTCAGACGCAATACACGCAGAGCCGCGACCGCTTCGTTGAAACTTATTGCAATTATAAAATACTGACTCTTCAATATCTTCAGTTAACAGGTAGATAGTATTGTTTTGACTTGCGCCCGGAGAGAAATCTTCGGGCGTGTTTTTTTTGCCTGTCAGTTGTGCATGTTTTACCGAAAATATTACCATTATCCCGTTTTTCGTGCTGCTGCCGTGCCGTAAGTGCGGCGAAAGATGTAACTTTGCAGCCATACTTAAAACAATGAAAACAATGTGGTTTGTTCTTTTCTTCGTGCTGCCGTTCGTCGGCCTTGCCTATGTTCTGTGGCATGTGTGGTGTCTCCTGCCGCTGTCGGCGGGCTGGCGCTGGGCCGTGGTGGGCGTTGGTCTGGCGGCATTTCTCACCCTGTTTCTTAACTTTTCGCGTGCCATCGACGGCCTTCCCCTCAATCTGGCTTCGGCATGTTACGAGGTGGGCAACTCCTCCATATTCATCCTTCTTTATCTCGTCATCGCCTTTCTGCTGCTCGACCTCGGGCGGCTTCTGCACATAGTGCCGCGCTCATGGCTCTATTCCAACTGCATCGTGTCTACGGTGCTGTTTGCCGTCGTAGCGCTTGTGTTCATTGCCGGCAACATTCACTATAACAACAAGGTGCGCCATACCATACAACTCACCACCGACAAGCATCTCGGCCGCCCTGTTAAGGTGGTCATGATGAGCGACCTTCATCTCGGCTATCACAATCGCCGCAAGGAGCTGGTGCGCTGGGTGGACATGATTAACGCCGAGCATGCCGACCTTATCCTTATTGCCGGCGACATGATAGACATCAGCATGCGTCCGCTCATCGAGGAGAACATGGCGTCAGAGCTGCGCCGTCTCAACGCTCCGGTGTATGCCTGTCTTGGCAATCATGAGTATTACAGCGGCGAGCCGCAGGCGCAGAAGTTCTTTGCCGACGCCGGCATAACGCTGTTGCGCGACAGCATAGCAAACGTAGGGCAACTGTGCATCATTGGCCGCGACGACCGCACCAACCCGCGCCGCCGCAGCGTGGCGGAGCTTATGCGCTGTGCAGACAGAAGCAGATACACCATTCTGCTCGACCATCAGCCCTATCATCTCGACCGCTCCGAGCGTGCCGGCGTTGACTTTCAGCTTAGCGGCCACACCCATCGCGGACAGCTATGGCCCATATCGTGGATAACCGACCGCATCTACGAGTGCTCTTACGGTCCGTGGCAACGCGGCAACACGCAATATTATGTAAGTTCGGGCCTTGGCATCTGGGGCGGCAAGTTCCGCATAGGCACCTGTTCAGAGTATGTTGTGGCCACGATAACGGGGCGCAAATAGCCGTCGTCAGAAAAAGCCCCTGAAAATCGTAACATTTTATATGATTTTTTCTTTCAGATTAAATATTTAAACTTTAAAATAAGCCTATTTATTAAGAAATATTTACCGATTTACTTTCGAACTGTTAGTGGCCGAGTTACGCATCGTAACTCGGCCACTTTTTATGCAAAAGTGGCCCACTTTTCAAGCCTAACTCATAGCCTTTTTTCAAGGATTCTGATGGAATAGGAAAGACTGACCATGATATTAAGAGTAAAGGGACGACGCTTTTGTGTTATTGAAGAGGAAAGCAACATGGTAAATCATTAGAAACTATACTCATGTTGGCATATATCCGTCAATACAGAGAATATTTTTCTTGTAATACATCACGCTTATTAGTCAATAATTATTTATCTTTGCATACGTAACGTAATATGAACATTGCATTGTAAATAATCTAAGCAATAAACATTTGGACAACTTGAAATTGCTATGAAGTAAACATCTTTTTATACAAATTTCTGACAGAATGCAATTGTTTATTATTGTAGCATTATAATTAAAATAGACACAATGGCAAAAAAGACAAAGTCGTTTTCACATATAGAGGCGCAGGATGCGCTCGAGAAGTTAAATGAAAGCAAACCTTCAGGCGAAGAGCTGATATACAGTCTTCTCCGTATATTTTGTGGTTACGGTGATGGCAATATAAAACGCATCCGCGACGGAGTGGGCAATAAGGCAAAAGACGGACGAACTGTGCTTATACCAAATCTGATAGCATATCGCCCGAAAGGTGAGCTTGACTTCTATGATGAGATAAAGGATATGCAGGCAGACAAAAAGATAATAAAGCATACGCCTCGTCTTTTTGTAGTAAGCGACGGAAGTAAAATTGTGGCTCTCGACCCTAAAGAGCAGGATATATATGAAAACGAAGTAGGGTTGTTGTGGAAAGATTTTGAGTTCTTTTGCCCGCTTGCCGGTATAGAGAAAATAAGAAATTATCAAGAGGCAGAAGCTGATATAAAGTCAGCAGAGCTTATGGCTAAGATATTTGATGAGATAAGGCGTCACAATGATATTAAGGATAAAGAAGAGATGCATAATCTTAATATCTTTATGTCGCGCCTCTTGTTCTGCTATTTTGCCGAAGACACAAACCTGTTTCCTGAACAGAATCTTTTTACAAATGCCATAATGCAGTTTACTGCTGAAGACGGACACGACCTTGCAGAGTTTATCGACAGGGCTTTTTTCGCAATGTCTACCGACAATCCTGCCGTACGTAATACTTTACCTAAGCAGTTTTCTGTTTTCCCATACGTCAACGGCGGACTATTTAAAGAACGCATACCCATACCAGTGTTGAGCCGTCGTACACGTGTACTTATGATTAAGTGTGGTGATTTTGATTGGAAAGACATTAATCCCGACATATTCGGCTCTATGATTCAGGCTGTCGTAACGCCTGAAATGCGTGCCGGGCTGGGTATGCATTATACGTCGGTGACAAACATTGAAAAACTTATCTATCCGTTGTTTCTCGATGATTTGCGTGATGAATTTAATGTGGCGAAAGACACAAAAGACGTAAAGCGCTTGCGCAGACTGTTGGCAAGGCTTGGAAAAATAAAGTTTTTCGATCCGGCTTGCGGTAGTGGCAATTTCCTTATCGTTACATATAAGCGTATTCGTGAACTTGAAATCGAGATATGGGAAGTTTTGCGCAAACTTGGAGAATCAGAACTGCCGATGTCTAATATAAGTCTGCAACAATTTTATGGCATCGAGATTGACGACTTTGCATGCGATACGGCTACGCTTTCTCTTTGGTTAGCTGAACATCAGATGAATAATAAGTTTTATTCTGCATTTAATGTCCATGTTGACGCTTTACCTCTTCGTCCGAGCGGACACATTGTTTGTCAGAATGCGTGTCGTGTTGATTGGAATACGGTTTGTCCGCACACATCGGACGAGGAAGTTTATGTTATGGGTAATCCACCATATTTGGGATATGTATTGCAAAATATAGAACAAAAAGAAGATTTAAAGTTAGTATTCCAAAATAAAACAGATTATAAAAAATTGGATTATATATCTTGTTGGTTCTATAAAGCGTCATTATATATAACTAATACTTATGCTCAAGTAGGTCTTGTTTCTACAAATTCAATTTGTCAAGGTGAACAACTTTTATTATTATGGCCCATAATTTTTGAAAAAGAAATAAAAATATCATTTGCATACAATTCATTTAAGTGGAGTAACAATGCAAAACATAATGCAGGTGTTACTTGTGTTATTATAGGATTAACATTTGTACCTGTAAAGTGTAAATTGTATAATGGAGAACATTTAGTTAATTGTTCTTATATTAATCCTTATTTAACTACAACTCATTTAGAATTTGTAGAAAAACAAACACGTCCAATATCTAATTTTCCTATTATGTTAAAAGGTTCACAACCGACTGATAATGGAAATCTGATTTTAGAACAATCTGAAGTATTACAACTTCAGCAACAAAATTTAGAAATTGACAATTTTTTAAAAACATATATAGGAGCATCAGAATTTATTAATTCCACAAAACGCTTTTGTCTATGGATAACAGAGGACAATAAAAGTGAGGCTTCAAATATTTCGATTATTAATGAACGAATAAATAGGGTAAAAGAATTTAGATTAAAAAGTACAAAATCTTCAACGGTTAAATGGGCAATGCGTCCTTATTCTTTTACAGAATGTAGATATAAAGAAAGCGAATGTATAATTATTCCTCGTCATTCTTCAGAACGTCGTGAATATATCCCAATAGGGTTCTTAGATGCAGGAACTGTGGTTGCTGATTCTGCTTTTGCTATATACGATGCGCCAAAATGGCTTTTTGCTGTCCTTACCAGTAAAATGCATATGGCATGGGTTAAGACGGTGGGAGGCAGGTTAGAGACACGATATCGTTATTCAGCACAGCTTTGTTATAATACTTTTCCTTTTTCAGCTATCAGCGAATTGCAGAAAGCGGAGCTGGAAGAATTGGCACAAGAGGTTTTGGATATTCGTGACGAACATTTTGACATGACACTTGGCGAAATGTATAATCCGGAAACAATGCCTGACGATTTAAAAGATGTACATCGTCGACTTGACCTTTCCGTTGAGCGTTGCTATCGCCTTGAACCTTTCACCTCGGACGAAGAACGCCTTGAATGTTTGTTTAATTTGTATGTTAAAATGACGAAGAAATGAAAAAAGGAATTATTTATCTAATTTTTATTATTATAATTATATTTGAAATAGGAATTATAATTTGCTATTTCAAAACATTTAATAATGGTCTTTCTTATTCTGTTGATGATTGGAATTTATTTTATCAACTTACAAATGGATTAGCAATAACAATTCTTACAATCATAAATATTGCTGTTTTTTATAAGATATCAGTTTCTCTTGATGTAAGAAGTAAATTATTTGAGGCACAATCTATTATAAGCCAGATGCGTGTAAAGCAATATGAGTATTTAAGAAACTTGATAAAAAATATACAAGTACAAGTTATAAGAAACAATATAAATTCTAAAGATGTAGAAGAACTTAAGAAAGGTTTGATGGAAATGGATAATTCTTTTCTATATAAAAATGATAATTTTAAAGATGAAATATTTTTCAAGCCATTGATAAATACAATTTGCGATGACTTTGAAAAGCATAATTTTAATATAGAAAAAACCTATAATGATTTGTCTAATTTTATTAAGATATTCGAATTTTATATTATACAACAAATGACAAGAGATAAAGAAATAAAAAAATATATCAATAAGAATAATGGTAATATAGATTCGACATTCAAGTGTTTAGATGATTTTGAAAAAGAAATAAATAAAATGCTACAGAAAGAAACTTTGAGCCAAAATAGTAGTAAGTAAGTTTTATCTGTTTGATGTTTTTGAATATATATTATGAACGAATTAAGGCAGGAAGTGAACGAAAATGGCAATAAATAATCTTGTAAACATCCAATATGCCCAAACTGGAGAATCGAGCGCAACCAACGAAATGGGAATGCGCGAGATGCAGGCAATGGTTTATGAACAACGTCAGCGTCAATATCTGTTGGTGAAAGCTCCGCCGGCATCAGGCAAGAGCCGCGCCATGATGTTTGTTGCGCTCGACAAATTGGCTAATCAGGGAATAAGGAAAGTGATAGTGTCGGTACCTGAAAAGTCTATTGGACGTTCGTTTAAAGACACTAAACTGAAAGACTATGGATTCTTTGAAGATTGGAAGGTAGCACCTTATTATAATTTGTGCGATCCGTCTGATTCGGAGGCTTCAAAGCGTGAGAAGGTGCATGAATTCTTGTTGCCAGCAACATCGGCAAAGATTCTTGTCTGCACGCACAGTACATTGCGTAACGCAATGAAAGACATACCTAATGAGCAGCTTAATGACGTATTCTTCGGTATAGACGAATTTCATCATACTTCGGCAGATGCGAACAATAATCTCGGAGAACTTATACGCAGACTGCTTAATGAAACGTCTGCACATGTATTGGCAATGACAGGAAGCTACTTCCGTGGCGACGCCATACCTGTAATGCGTCCTGAAGATGAAGAGAAGTTCCAACCCTCTATCAACTATAATTATTACCAACAGTTGAGCGGATACAAGTATCTGAAGAGCCTCGGCATTGGTTATCAGTTCTTTACAGGTAAATATATTACGGCTATTCCTGAAACGCTCGATACGACAAAGAAGACACTGATACATATACCAAATGTGAATTCTAGATCTGCGTATGCACCCAAATATGATCAGGCTGCAGATATATTAAAATGTATTGGTGAAATAGTTGAAGTTGATTACGAACATTATATTTATCATGTGCGAACTTCAGACGGACGTATTCTTAAAGTTGGTGACCTAATTGAAGATGAACCTTCACGAAGAAATGTTTTACAGGCTTATCTGCAGCGTATGAATTCGCGCGATGCTCTTGACATCCTTATGGCTCTTGATACAGCAAAAGAAGGTTTCGATTGGGCATGGTGCGAGTGTTGTATTACTATCGGAGTTCGTTCATCTTTAACGGAAATAGTTCAGATTATTGGACGTTGCACACGCGACTGTGAAGGAAAGACACATGCACAGTTTGTTAATCTGATACCTTGCCCGGACGCTGCGCAGGATGATGTTTCTATGGCAGTAAACGATTTTCTTAAAGCTATTTCTGCTTCATTGCTTATGGAACAGGTTATGGCTCCACGCTGGACATTCAAGACGAAACGTGACGACGAGGATGAAGATAAAGAGAATAACAAAAAAGGCAGAAAAAACAACAAACACACGATTGAAGTAGAAGGTCTGCCAGTTCTTTCGGAAAGGGCACAAGCAATATTGGACAACGACCTTGACACTTTGATTGCATCAGCACTTTCAGATAAGAAAATCCGTGACGCTATAATCGGTACTGAAAAGAATGAAATGATAACACAGGTGTATTTCCCTAAATTAATATCCGAGAAATATAAGTTTCTGAATCAAGAGGAAGCAGAAGACCTGTCTAAATATGCAGTTTTGACGATTGCGACACAGGGAGAGGGTATAAAGACTGATGACAGTGGAAATAAGTTTATAAGACTTGCTAACCGTTTTGTTAATCTGGATGATTTGTCTATAAATCTTATTGATTCGATAAATCCGTTCCAGCGTGCATACGAAATTTTGTCAAGGTCATTGACTCCTGAGGTTCTTCGCACGATACAATATGAAATTGAATCAACCCGTGAAGAAATGACAAAAGAAGAAGCTGTAATTCTGTTTAAAAAGTATTTGCCTAAATGGCGTGAAGAACATGACGGAAAAGTGCCGACAATAAATGAAGCAGACGCTAACGGCAGAAGAATAGCTTTGGCCATTGAATACATACGTAAACTTAAACAGCAGACACTTGCAAATAAAAGATGATAAACTGGGACGAAGAACTTGAACAAATATTTGAAGATCCGCTTTTTGCTGATGTTACGGCTCCAAGAAAGAAAGTGACTTCAAGCGATAGGCTTATTGCCGGGTTTCAGAATATATTAGAGTTTGTTGAAACAAATAACCGATTACCGCAGAATTGCGATAATCGTGAGGAAAGAACGCTTTATAATCAGCTTAAAGGTATTCTTAAAGACCCTAAGAAGGTAGAGAAATGTAAGCCTTACGATACAGCCAATATATTAAGCGAACAGAAAGAAGATGAAATCCCAGACTCGGAAAAGAACTGTGAAAGTGAAACGGAACTTCTTGACGAAATTTTTAATGACCCGATATTTGATGGCGTAAGTTCTGATGATAATTCTTTGTTCGAACTTCCGGATTATATGAAAAAGCGTCTTGAAGAGCGTAAGGAAGCTGACTATGTTGCTCAAAGGGTGAAATGTGAAGATTTTGATAAGTTTGAGGCTGGATTTAAAGAAGTTCATGCTGGTCTGAAATCAGGTAAATATAGATTGATTAAATTCAAGGAAGCTCATATTGCACAAGGGAGATACTTCTTGGAAGATGGAATATTGGTTTATATTGCAGGGCTTGATCAGATAGAAAAGAACAGACACGGAAGGAAAAATAGCCGTACCCGATGCATTTATGAAAATGGAATGGAGTCGGGAATCTATATGCAGACATTATGTAAAAATCTTTATAGTACTGGATATACTGTACAAGATATGTCTGGTGTTGAGGAAAATTATTTGGAAAAGAAATTTTCGATAAATTCTAATGATATAGAAAGTGGCATAATCTATGTGTTGCGTTCTTTGTCAAAAGATCCTGAAATAGCCTCAATAAAGAACCTTTATAAGATTGGTTTTACTACGACGACAATAGATGCACGCATAGCCAATGCAAAGAATGAACCGACATATCTTTGTGCAGACGTTGAAGTTGTTGAGATATGGAGAGTTTATAATGTAAAAAGTTCAGTCTTTGAAGCACTTATACATAAACTCTTTGATAATGTTCAGTTGCAGGTCGTTGTTGATGGGAAAAAGCCTAAAGAATGGTTTGTCGTTCCGTTCAATGTTATTGAACAAGCGGTTAAATATATTATTAGTGGAGTTCCTATTGCATACGATGAAACTGTGCAGCAAATAGTTGTTTTAAAAGAATAAAGAAAAGTGATATAATAATAAAGACTAAAACTTTCTTGTTGACCATAATCCATTGTCGTTATGCGATATGCGGTGCGCACGACAATCTTATTGTTGTCAACAAAAAGGTTTTAGTCTTGTTGTTTTGTTCGATATGCCTTTCGGCTGTATCTTCTTACAGCTTGCTCATAAACTTTTCGCGGTCAACGATGAAGCGCAGGTGAGTGCCTTCGCCTATCACGGCGTCGCCCTGCATGGCTTTGACGGTGAAATACAGTTTGCGGCCGTCTACCTTTGTCAGCGTGGCTTCTGCCTTGACCTCAGCTCCTAATGGCGTAGGCTTCAGGTGTGATGACTCTATGTGTCCGCCTACGGTGGTGCTTCCTTCGGGCAGTTCGGGGGCAACGGCCAACATTGCGGCGTTCTCCATCAGCGCCATCATGGCCGGCGTAGCCAACACGGGCATGTCGCCCGAACCCATGGCCTTGGCGGTGAGAGCTTCGGTCACCGTCAGGCTGCTTGTGTGTGTAAGTCCTGTTTCCAGCATAATATTTATAGATGATTTTATTTTCAATGTTCAAAAATACATAATCTTTACTTTACGTGCAAGCTATTAAGTGCCGATTTTTTGTTTTGCAATATAAAATAAACTAACTTTGCATCGTGAACATAAAAAAGATAATAACATTATGGCATTAATAAAATCAATAAAAGGTCTGACACCCAAATGGGGCAAGGACTGCTATTTCAGCGAGAACGCCACTGTTGTTGGCGAGGTTAACATGGGCGACGAATGCTCAATATGGTTCAATGCCGTTGTGCGCGGCGATGTGGCTCCCGTAACCATAGGCAATCGTGTAAACGTGCAGGACGGTGCCTGCGTACATGTTACCAACACCACCGGTCCGGTTGTTATTGAAGACGACGTGAGCATAGGCCACAACGCCACCGTGCATGCCTGCACGATACGCCGCGGAGCGCTGATAGGAATGGGCGCAACCGTGCTCGACAATGCCGAAGTGGGCGAGGGCGCAATAGTAGCTGCCGGTGCACTGGTGCTGCAGGGCACAAAGATTGGTCAGCACGAGATATGGGGCGGAGTGCCTGCCAAGTTTATCAAGAAGACACGTCCCGACCAGGCAGAGAGCTTTGCCAAGCATTATGTTGAATACTCTAAGTGGTATCTTGAGGAAGAATAATTAAGTTGTGGCCGACGGCAGACAGCGGTGTGCCGGACGATGCTCTTTCGGCATAGAGTAAGCGCGGCATGCCGGTAAGGTCATTATTGCTATAACGCACAAAAAAAGTGACGCCCCGCAGGAATCATTCCTGCGGGGCGTCGTTGTCTTATAGGGTCTTTAAATCTAGGAATTAATAGTCTGTGTTCTGAGGGTCAAAGTTAGTCCATCCGTCGAGCCATGTGTCGCCTGCAGCGAAAGCTCCGATGTAAGAAACCTGGTCGAAACCGCTCAGCAGAGAGTTTGTGAATGCTGCAGCGCTGAGCAGCGGGCTGCCTGATGTCGGGATATATCCTGTTGTGTCGAACCAGCCTGTAGCAGCCTCATAGAACTTGTTGCCGCTCTGAGCCTTGAAGAATGTGCTTGAGAATGAAGGCTGAGATTCGTCAACCTGTTTTGTCTCGTAGTTGTAGAGGCCGTCTACATAAATCTTGTTGAAGTCAGTACCAACGGCGTTGACATTAGCCAGCCAGATGTTCTCGAGCTTCAGGTTGCCTGCTGTTGCTGCGCCCTGTGTGTCGCCCTTCTCGTTGTCGATGATGATACCGATAGGCCAGCCTATTGCAACAGAATTGAAGCAGTTGAGGTGAGTGTCGCGGCGAATGTGCATTGCAGCCTGGAACTTGCCGAGGCTTGAGCCGTTGTTGGGATAGTAGCTGCCGCCGTTGATGTAAGAAGCGTCGTTTACGAACGAAGCGTCTGTAGCCATCGGGCCTACGAGTGTCATGTTAGAGAATACGGCAGATGTGTGAGGCTCGCTGTTAGAACCGTCGGCGTTGTTGTCGCTCTCGAAGCTGTTGCTCTGTGATACGTCGGCAATCTTAGAGTCGCGTACTGACAGACCGAACTGAACTTTTCCGCTGAATCCGTTGTCTGTGTCGAAGTCGTCGTCCCAGCCTTTGTATGCTACAAGATATTTGCAGTTTACTGTTCCGCCGAACCATTCATAAGAGTCGTCGTTGGTATATGACACCTGTACGTGGTCGATCTTTGTGCCGCTTCCTACAGAACCGAGTGTAAGACCGTTGATCTCCTGGTCAGTCTGGAAAGGATAGCCTGCAAACTCGATGCGCACGTAGCTCAGCACGCCAGAGTTGTCGGCGTCGTCGTTGCCTCCGTGCTTGGTGCGCGGACCACCTTCAATCTGCATTTCGCTCTTGTTGTTCTTAGCCTTACCGCAGAGGATGATGCCACCCCAGTCGCCCGGACGGCGGTTGCCTTTAGCCTCTTCTGATGTAAACACGATAGGTTCTGTTGCTGTTCCCTGTGCGATGAGCTTACCGCCGCGTTCAGCTATGAGCGAAGCCTTTGTCTGCTTGTCGCCCTTGATTACGGTTCCCGGCTCTATTGTAAGCTCGGCTCCGTCGGCTATGTAAACCCATCCTTTCAGGATATATGTGCCTTTCTTGATAGTCTGCTTTCCTGTGAAAACAAACTCCTGGTCACCGTTTCCGATCTGTGTACCGTTGTCGTTTACGTTGGCGTCGCCGTCTGCCGTGAACAGCAGGTGGTCGCAGGCCTTGATACCGCCGTTGGTGGTCCAGTTGACACCGCTCTGTGTAGTGCCTGAATTGTCGTCGTCGCTGCAAGAGCTCATTGTGAGCGCCATTGCCATGATGCCTAAGCATCCGTAAAGTTTAAACTTGTCCATTTTCATCTTTTTGTTAAACATCTTATAGTGAATAATTTTTTATTTTTCTTTTATGGGAGTAATATGACTGATGGGAGTGATGGGGCAGATGTTCCGCCTTATCCCTTTATCAGAACTTATACACGGCGCTCACTCCTATGTTGCGGCCGGGCTTGTATACTCTTGTTATCTGCTCTACCTCGCGGCTTGTTCCGTTTGAGTAGTGAACGTCGGCAAACTGCTTGTAGTAGACTTTCTGTGCCAGCAGGTCGCGTATGCTTAGCTTCACTTCCCAGTGCTTGCCGAATTTCTTCGATGCCGAGAGGTCTATCACGTCGCGGGGCATCTCGTAGCTGTCGGGCACTCTCAGAGTCTCGTTGCCGCTTGTTGTTCCTTCGCTGCGTCCTACTCCGATTATTCGTTTGCCTATGCGGTTGTATAGCAGTGCTATGTCAAGCTGCATCTTGTCGTTCTTGTAGAATATTCCGGTGTTTACGAGGTAAGGCGACTGACCCTGCATGGGGCGGTTCTCCTCCTTTGAGCCTTCTTCAAACTTCACGCGGCTCTTAATCAGCGCTCCGTTGAACGACCAGCTGAAGCCGGGCAGGCCTATGAACGAGAGATCCTTGCGTATGTCGAGCTCTATACCGTAGTTGTTGGCGCGCTTAGCGTTCATGTAAGAATACACAAGACTTGTTCCGCCCGTAACGGTGTAGGTCCACTCGATAGGTGAGTCGAAGTATTTGTAGAATGCCGCTATTGAGATAAGCTCGCCCTTAGAGGGATAGAACTCGTAGCGGAAGTCGACGTTCTGTATGTAGCATGGCTTCAGGTCGGTGTTACCCTGCACGTCTGATGCCAGGTCGAAGTCGTAGAACACTGAGGGCGACACCTCGCGGAATTCAGGACGGTTGACCGTCTTGCCGTATGACAGACGCAGCTGGTGCTTGTCGTTAATCTTGTAGGTGGTGTTCACCGAGGGGAACAGGTCGCTGTACTCATAGTTGTGGCTGAAGGGGCTCTCGGCGTTGTCGCGTGTGTTTGTTATCAGCTCCATGTGGTCATATTCGTAGCGCAGTCCGGCGTAGATGTTCAGTTTGCCGAGCGGAATGTTGGCTGCGAAATATCCGGCTCCGAGATAGTTGTTGCCCTTATAGTTGTTGCGCATGTGCTGTTCCTCGAGCAGATACAGGCGGTCGGCACCGAAGTAGCTCTCGTCGCTGAGCATCTCCGACAGGTCGTTCTGGCGGAATCCGTCGGGCAGCGTGTTGCTGGCAGCGTTCCAGTTGTAGATAAAGTCGCGGGTGGTGTACTTACGTGTGCGGTATTCGCCGTAGGCTCCAAACTTGAGCGACGGTGTGAACGATCCGAACTTGAATTCGTGCTTGTCGTTCACTGCTGCCGAAACGATGTGCTCGTCGAGCTTTGTCCATTCGCGCGATATGTCGTTGGGGCTTGTCAGCTGCATCACTCCCGGCTCCAGTGCGTCGTTGATGAGATAGCGGCGGCGGTCGGGCACGTTGCGGTTGGCATAAGAGTAGCTTGCGCTCCAGTCGAGCTCATCCAGCGCAAAGGTGTGCTTTCCGGTTATCTGTCCGTTGTATGTGGTGCGGCTGCGGTAGTAATATTCAGCCGAGTTTTCGTTGTCCGACTGTGCGCTCAGTCCCTCGCGCCATGTGTAGCGGTCGTTGCCAATCTGGTTGAAGATGTTCTTCAGCTGATACTTGCTGTTGCCGTCGGCAGAAAGAAGAGTGAAGTTGAGCATGGCTCCCAGTCGCACGTTGTGGTTATACTGGTCGTCTACAGAGTAGCGCAGATAGTTCGACTGGTCTTTGTCGGCATCATATACGCCGTAGAGGTTGTTCTGCATGTCTTCATACTTGCGGTATTCGTTGCTGTAGTTGAAGGCTGCAATCATTCCGAGCTGGCGGTCGCCCAGTTTCCAGCGGCGTCCCAGCGAGCCCGACAGCTTCAGGTCGCCCAGCGGACTCATCGTCCTTACGCGCCAGTCGTTGTTAAGACCGTTGTTCAGCAGGTCGACACCGTTGCCGGCAATGCTGTTCATCGTGGCGTTTATGCCGCCGTTGAGTCCGCGCATGCCGCTGTCGAAACCGAGGAAGTCGGTGCCCGAACCCTTGGCATACTTGAAGTCGGAGAATGAAGAAATGTCGTTCCAGTTGCCGCCGACAGACAGCTCGGCTGTGTTTTCCGCCGGAATGTCCTTCGTCGTTATGGTGATGAATCCGCCGGTGTAGTCAGCCGGATATTCGGGCGACGGCGTCTTCACAATCTGCATGTTGTCTATCTGTGAACTTGGAATAAGGTCGAACGAGAAAGCCCTTGAGTCGGCTTCCGAGCTAGGCACGGCTCCGCCGTTGATCCAAACGTTGTTGTAGCGCTGCGAGAGTCCGCGCACCATGACAAACTTGTCGTCGATGAGGCTCACGCCCGGCACTCGGCGTATCACCTCTCCTGCGTTAGTGTCCTGTGTCTTTGTTATTTCCTGTGCCGATACGTTGCTCACTATGACGGGACTGCTCTTGGTCATCTGTATTACCGCGATCTCCGTATTCTTCCTAGCCACGCCGGTAACCGTAACCTCCTTCAGCGTCTGTTCGTCGGGTGTGAGCTTTATCTCTAACACCTGTGGCTGAGCTTCAGCCCGAACCCCGTCAATTTTTTTAGTCTTGTAAGAGATGTATTTTATGGTTAAAGTATAATTTGCGTTTTCGTCGAGTCCGCTGAACGTGAACAGTCCGTCGATGTCTGTTGCAGCCGCTTTGGCCGTTCCTTCAATCTGCACGGTTGCTCCGATGAGCGCCTCGCCTGTCGTACTGTCTGTAACTTTTCCCTTAATGTCTGCCGCGTATGCTCTGAATGCTGTCAGGATGAATATCAGCGCCACGGCTAATCTTAACCTTTTAATCATACTTTGAAATGCTTTCTATCGTTTACGGCTGCAAAGTTATATGCGGCATGTTGCAATAAGGTTAACGCCATGTTATGAAAGACTGACAAACGTGTTGCAATGGCGTAACGTTTATTTTCATTGTATGACAGCTTCTACGCGGGCATAAATCATTGGCGCAGGAATGAAATAAAAACGCCCTGCCGCCGTTCATATAATATATATGATAACACTACTGCTGGCGGTCGCACTGACGGCCGCGCCATACGACAGCACCTCGGTTGCCGCAGACGACACCATAGCGGCTAAAGACAGACTTAAGGCCGAGGCTTACCGGGCTAAGCGCGAGATAGACAAGATACTCGACATGCGCGACAGCCGGGCGCGGAGCCGTGTTGACACAAGCTATATTGAGCGCACGCCGCAGCGGCTGCGCTTCAGGCTCACGCTCAACGCCTCGGGCTCTGACATACGCACGCGGGGCGTCAACGCTGACGGCAACTTCAATACGGAGATGAAGGCGCAGAACAAATACACCGTAAGTCTCAGCGCCGCTTACCGCGGACTGTCGCTCAGCGTGGCCATGAACCCGGCACATCTTGCGGGCGAGAAGAAAGACTATGAGCTGAACATGAACGCCTACGGCAACAAGTTGGGCGCCGACGTGATATTCCATTCGGCAAAGACTTTCGAGGGCAGTGTCCGCACTCAGCGCGGCGACATCAGCATACCGGCCGGACTGATAAGCCAGAACATGCTGACGCTCAACGCCTATTATGCCTTCAACGGCCGCCGCTTCTCTTATCCAGCCGTGTTCAGCCAGTCGTGGATGCAGAAGCGCAGCTGCGGAAGCCTCATGCTCGGCGCCTCGTTCATGGGCGGAGTGCTCAAGGCGCGCCACGACGACGTTATAGGCAACCCTGAGTCGAGGCTAAGCATACTCTGCGTCGGCTTAGGCGCGGGCTACGGCTACAACCTTGTGCTGCGTCACGGCTGGCTCATACATCTGTCGGCGCTGCCCGAACTTGTGGTCTACAGCCGAAGCAGGCTGACAACAGGCGGCAGCCGCACAAGGATGCCCTACAGGTTTCCCAACATAATAGCCGTGGGACGCATTGCCGTGATCAGGCATTTCGGCCGCTATTTCGCCGGGTTTACCTCTGTCGTAAACACCTCGCAGCTTGGCGACCGCGACGAGCTGCTGCTGAACATCACCAAGTGGCGCGCACGCATCTTTATAGGCATAAAGATTTGAGGCGTGCCCGCAGGATGTGCATAACTCTATACAGACGCTTTCGGCTTTTGGAACGCATCGGACGATGAATCTCGTATATTTTTTTGAACAGAAACTCGTCACTCGTCACATTTGTGTGCAAGACATTGATAGTCAGTCTTTTGTAGTGTGACGAGTTGAAAATCCAACTCGTCACATAAGCGTCGCAAACCTGATGCGTGATGAGTTGAAACGGCAACTCGTCACGCTGCAATACGTTGATTATCAGAAGGTTAAACCATTATGTGACGAGTGATGAGTCTTTAGAAAAAATATTTTTTCGTACAGATTTGTTATATTTACTGATTTAGGTTGACCGGCTCTCCGCCTGCTCCTGACAGAGGTTGACTCAGCCCATGCAGGCAAAAGCTATCCTTTTGTGTCGTAAAAGACCACATTCTGCAGTCTGAAAGCATACCTTTCGCAAGACAAAAGACCGCATATTGCCAGGCAAGGTTTTCGTCAGATTTTTCTTGACATAGCCCGTTATGCCTGCGAAAAATCTGACTAAAATCCGCTAAGCAAAAATACAGAGCAAACCCTTATGGCTGATTTGGGATAAAAACACCGGAGGGACATGCGTCATGGCGCATGCCCCTCCGTCAAACTGAATCATAAAAAACATGTATTAAGCCGTATGCGGCCGATGCCGCATTGGGGGTTAATCTTCACCCCAGATGCTCTTGTGCTCAGGCGCGAGCATAGGGTTGTCGCTGACTTCGTCGTTCCATCCGAGATCTGTATCCGATGTCGGGGGAATATTAGAGGCCTGCATCAGGTTGCCTTCAAACTTTACTTCTACTATTTTACATTCCGGTTTTATATACTTTTCCATAATATGTTTCTCCTTTATCTGTCTTATTTAATGTTGTTGTTTATTTCACTGCTACTTTCTTACCGCCTACGATGTATATGCCTTTGGGCAGCTTGTCGAGGCTCTTGCCTGCGTAGACGCCGGTTACGGTGTAAATCTTCTGGCTGTCGTCGTTGCCGTTCATAACGCCGTTTATGCCAGTTGTGCCGCCGTCGCCGTCGAGCGAGAAGCCTTCAGGAGCCTGCGATGCGTCTGTTATGTCGATGGCAAGGAATGCGCGGTTGGCTGTGTATTCGAATGCTGCGCCGTCGGCTGCGCCCCAGTAGAATCCGCATTTGCCGTCGTTGCCAAGTGCAAGCTTGTAGTATTTAACGTTGGTTCCCTCAACAAATGTCATTCCGTCTGCGTCAACGTTGTCTGCGCCATAGAGCATGTTGCCTGCAGGAGCCGTTTCTTCAGATGTAGTGTAGTTCACAGTGTAGTCGCCTTTCTCGCCTTTAAGCACGATAGGAGTCTTAGCAGGAACAACAGTGCCCGGCTGATAGTTGTAGCTTACGGTGAGCTGGCTTGTCTCATTGTTGGCTTTAGTTACAATTCCGCCCTGCACATTCTCCGGCATTACAAACGCCTTGTTGGTGTAGTATGTGGCGAATCCGGCGTCGGTGATTGAGAATGAACCGGTGGTAGGCTCTGACACTTTTTCCCATACAAAGGTTATGTCTTTGATGTATAATGCTCCGTCGTTGCTTCTTATTCCAACATAAGGATAGTTGCCTTCGATGGTCAGTGTTGTTTCACCTTTTGCTAAGCTGCCGATAAGTTCACCTTGGTTTGTATTACCACTTGTTTCATAAAGTTCTGCTGCGCTTGTATATGGATTTGTATTTCCGTAGACATCAATTTGTCTGGCGTTTGCAGTTGAATTATCCCATATTATAATTATCTGAGATATTCTTCCACCTGATGTTGTAGCAACAATTCCAGAATTGCTGTTGCTTGATCTTAGTTGGATTGAGCCAGTGTTATTCTTTGCAGAATTACCTGCATAAACGGCATCTGAAGTCTTTGTTACGCCAGAGAAATCTATATATTGTGTAGTTGTCGCAGCCAAATCTTCAGCTGTGATAACGTCGCTATAAACCTGCTGGTTCGGGTCAACGATATTCACTGTGCATGTTGCAGTTGCGCCGGTGTATTTGTCGCTTTCTGCCAGTGTTGCAGTAATGGTTACGCTTCCGGCTGTAGTGCCAGCCAAGAATTCGCCCGATGTTTCATCTATATACCAGTCGCCTTCAGTTGCAGAATAGGTTATCTGTGCATCCGGATTGTTTGATACGGCTTTCAGAGTAATTATCTCATCAAAGTTCACTGTATATGATGGCTGTTCAAATTCGAGTGTTGCGGCTGTCTTGTTTACCGTAAGCTCATACGAAGCAGTAGCATTTTCACTCTTAAGTTCTGCTGTAATTGTAGTTGTTCCACAACTTTTTATAGTTATTTCTCCTGTTGTGTTATTTATTTCTGCAACATTCTGTTCTGAGCTTGAATATGTAACGTTCTTGTCTGTAAAATTATTTGTCAATGTAGGTAACTTTTCTGCAAAGTTTTCATCTGTGATTTCTATTACTGCATAGTCTTTTGAAAAATGAAAGTTTTCTGAAATTGAACTCCTTGCAAAAATCTTAACATTGTCAATAAAAGCACGTTTTGAAGTAGTTGCAATCGTGATTGTTGAATTTGATGTTCCACCTGACATTTCAACTGTTTTAGTCTCAAAAGCATCGTTTATGGTTGCAGAATATTCAACTGTTTCATTTTTCGTTCCGTCAAGTGAAATTGTAATTTTACCTTCAACGTTTGTCCAACCTTTAACATCAAAAGTAACGTAGAAAATGCCATTGTTAGAAGATAAATCTAACGTCTTGGTTGTTATGGATCCAGTTTTGCTACTCGTTCCCAATTTTACAGTTCCACCAGCTTGATAGGTATTTGTCGTTATAGGAAATTTATCATTTTTCCATGATTTATTTGAAGGACCACTAGTATTATTGTTTGTTCCTTCATTTGCACTTGAAAAGTCTTCTTCAAGATAAACCGTCTCTTGTCCCCATACATTTACCGAGGCCAAGCACATAAGGGTCAGCAGCCAGAGCGCCAATCCTCTTCTTTGTGTGTGTAAAAGTTTTTTCATAAAATTAGTGTTATAAATTAGTCGATTTTTTAATAGTTAATATCTTGTATTATATCTTATGCAGGTGAGATTTTGTGTGCCTCAAGAGATAATTCAGAATCGTAATATATCCAAGGTGCAAATATATGGATATAATTCCAATAAATATAAAAAATGTAAATAAATTATTGCTTTGAAACTAATTTATAATGAAAACGTAAAACTATATATACTTTTTACGATTTTGTCGATTTTTTTGTTGGTTATATGTATTGTATAAAATTATCTGTATAGTCTGCTTTATTGTATTTATGTTGGGTAAACAATATGATATGTGAATTCATTTTATATTGCCTATGAGAGTTTTGTTTATGATGAAATATCTATTGCTTTGCCTTGTTGGGATTAAAATTCTCTTTCCTTATTTAAATCTGAGAATTATCATATTTTTGTATTATGCATTATTCTTAATTAGGATTGCAATCAGAGTAAAAAAATGCGTAAAGACAAAAGTTAATTATAAACAAAGTCAATACGCATTAATATCTGAATCTTTATCAATAAGTAGGCCTATGTAATGGCGGTTGTTGTTTTCTCCTCAGTTTTTTTCTTTGATGATTTTGAGAATGTTTCTTTACATTTTGATCATATATTTTTATCCATTGGGTTTTTATTTCATTATTGGTAACTTGTACTAATACATATCCGGTTTCGATTTTCAGATCAATAGGCTTTACTTCATAATTGTCTGTGTTTTTTATACCTCCACGTTTTATTTGAAGGGAACCGCCTCCACCCCCACTTATTACCTGTTGTATAGTATGTCCATTATGACTAATCTGGCTTAAATTATATTGATGAGTATGCCCGCAGAAATAATATTTTACATCGTATTCTTCAAGCAGATTCCAAAATTTATTTCTGTTTTCCGTGTTTTCATCAAGGCAGACAGGATGAAAGGTGTTACAACTGAATGCAGGTTCATGTCCAAATGGAATTATAATATTGCCTTTATCAATTCTATTAAGGGCTTTTTTCAACCATTCTATATCTACAGTCCTTTCTCCGTTTAAGTAGTTGTCCAAGCCTACGAATGTAATATTCTTATAGGTGTATACAACATTCAGTTCAGGAGATATTATTCTTTTCCATGCCTCAATATTATTTCCTTTCACATCGGCTTCATGATTTCCACGTACTGCAAGTATTTTAATGCCAGCATCAGTAAGTGGTTTTGTCAGTTTTTTCCATTCTGTAAGCTCTTTAGTCATGCCTTCGGCACTTTGTCCTTTGCCTCCCTGTATCAGGTCGCCAACAAACAACACAACTTCAACTTTATCTTCAAGAAGTTTTGGAACAATCTTTTTTATCGTATAAGCATTGGGAACATGCGTATCTCCAACAACGGCAAATTTCCATGGATTATTTCCAAATGCCATAACCAATGACATGCAAAAGAATATGGCTGTAAACATTAACTTTTTCATTGTTTATAAATTTAATAATTTCATCATTTAATCTTACGGACACATCTTACAGCATTGTAAACACATTGCATATCTTTTTGAGGACCAAAAAAATATGGTACATTAGATGGATTGTCTGATTTAGGATCGCTACGCTGTGCTCCTGCTCCGTGCACATCGCATAATTCATCTGTGTGAGGCTCTCTTCCCCAGGCATGCCCGAAGCAGACATACACCGCTCTTTCGTATGGATTACGACCGTCAAGATGAGTGGTAGAACTCCAATAATACGCATAATCTTTCACTCCGTCATATAGATTATGCAATGTACATTCCAACAATGGAGATATGGCAGGTGAGTTTGTGTACGATGGTGAACGGTCATAATCAACGATAGATACCAGTTCTTTAGCATTAGGTAGATACCAGTCTGTATATCCGGCAAGACTGAGAGTGTCTGCATAAGCTAGAGCACCTTTCCAATCATATATCTTTCCGTTGTCAGCTTTTTGCCACATAAGCCCAGTTGCATAATCGGTTACTGTTCCATCTCCATTGTCTACAAGTTGGTTCTTGCCATATTCGGTGTTTCCTCTTACCATGCGAAAATACATTTTATTTTCTTTACCTCTCATTCTCAATGGATACCCTTTTATCCTACCGTCTACAAAATTAACACCAAAAATTGTAGTCTGCCCATTCATGGTCGTTCCCTTATATATGGTTGAAGTCCAAGTCTGTACATCAATTTCGCGTTCTCCTTTATTAAGATCGCCTATAGGCTGGTCAAAATATTTTGTGTCAATAAATGGCCGGATGGTCCGTTCACCCATAGCTTGTCCTGTAAACAGAATCAATGAATACAGTTCTTTTACAGTAGGAATGCGCCAGTCATTATACCCTCCTGTGCGTAATGATTCTGCTTTTTTCTTGGCTTCTTCGAATGTGAGCTTCTCTCCCATATTCTTTTCCCACATGAGTCCAGTGATAAGATCTGTGACGGTACCGTCACCATTGTCTTTATACTTTGGCTGGTAGCCATGAATGCATGCGTCTTGTCCGTAAAAATCCTCTCCCGGCATTGGCATTTCAATCTTACTATTATTGCTATAATAATCCTTCTGCCCGGTGTCAACTATCGGATACTTTATTTGTGAGTATACCATCTGTAGGCTAACTAAAGTAGCGGACAATAAAAACAATCTTTTCATACTTTTATTGGTTTACAAATCCTTGAACTTTAAATCTTACTCCTTTTGAGGTGATAATTTTCTTGTACAACACATTATTGTAGGAATATAGCATTTCGTCCTTCATTCTTATTTTCTTTAAACCAACTTTAGGTAAAGTAGGAACTGTCATGCCGATTTGTGGCTTTATTACTTCATATTCATGATTGACAAATTTATAGTATACACCATTAGCGTACAAATAGGGTACACTGTTGTAGTAAATAACGATACTCCTTACCGGCCTTTTCTTTATTCTTGAACCCACAAGTATAATAGCTCTTTTCGGGACTTTATGATGGCGATGTTCAATTACAACAATTTTATCCTTTTTTGTAGTAATAGCCTTTACTGTTGTACTGCATCCAGTCATCAGAAATTGGGCACACATAAAATAAACAAATACTTTCATAATATTTTATTTCTAAAAAGTGAAACAATCAATGGAATATTTATATAAAACCTTTTTCCATGTATTTCAGAAACTTTTCACCATAATTCTCGCTGATAGGAATGTATACCTTGTTGTCGAAAACAATTCTGTTGCGTTCTACTATAGTTATCTTGTCAAGGTTGACGATAAAAGAACGGTGGACGCGCATGAATATATTTTCAGGTAGAGTCTCTTCCATTTTTTTCATACTCATCAGGGACTTTATCGGCTCGTTTCCTTCAAGATATATCTTTACATACTCACGTTTGCTTTCTATGTATTTTATATCCTTGAAATTTATGCGTATAATACGGTATTCTGATTTTATGAAAAGATAATCTCTGCTCTGATGGATTTCAGGCAAACTGCTGTTCTGTCGGAAATATCTTTCGTTCACTTTATTTACAGATCTAAAAAAATCTGTAAAGCTAATTGGTTTGAGCAGATAGTCAGCAGCATCTATCTGAAAGCCTTCGTATGCAAATTCACTATGAGCGGTAATGAATATTATTTTTATTTGTTTTGATAATGATTTGGCAAAATCTATTCCATTAAGATCCGGCATGCTTATATCGACAAATACCAGGTCTACAGTGTTCTCTTTTAAAAAGATACAAGCTTCGATTGCACTTTCAAACGCTTTTTCAAGAGATAAAAAAGGAACAACTTCTATATATTCTGATAATTGTCTTAGGGCATGAGGCTCATCGTCTATAGCTATACATTTAATCATATCGGTATATTTAAAATTACTATGAATTCTTTTTCTGTTTTATTTATATTTAGTCGGTAAGCAGACGGAAACTCTATATCAAGCCGCTTTTTTGTATTCTCTAATCCTATACCTTTATGGCCTTCTTTATATGTGGTATGGTGATTGCTGTTTATGATGCGACACTCCATTTGATTCTTATCAGGGAATGATAAATCAATTTTAATATAGCTTCTTTCTTTGAGACTAACTCCGTGCTTGAAAGCATTCTCTATCAATGATGTGAATATAAGCGGAGGTATCGTTTTTTCTGGAATATATTCTGGTATAGAGAATGATATGGGAACCTTTTCTGATATTTTGAGTCTCATCAGTTCAATATAATTTTTTATGAAATCTATTTCTTTTTTTATTGAAATTCTTTTTGATTGTGATTCATATAGAATGTGTCTCATTAACCGTGAGAGTGATATGACAGTTTCTTTTGCTATATTCGGATCATAGTCTATCAATGCATGAATATTATTTAATGTGTTCATGAAGAAATGAGGGCTTATCTGATTTTTCAAAAAGTTCAGTTCGGTCTGAAGCATTTCTTTATTCTTTGTTTCCTCTTCCCTTATTTTTCTTTGTTGAATGAAAAAGTATTTTAATAGTAGGTTAAGTGCCAAGAGTAAAACCATAAAGATTATATTGTCAGATAACTTTTTTATTTTAAATAAGCCGGATGTATTATTGGCTATGTTTATCTGCATATGATACGGAGGTTCTGCGGGAAGTATTAGCATCTGTATTTCCCTGCATACGGGAAACAGCATTACAGAGAAGATGATGCATATTATTGTTATCAATCCGTAAGTTATATATTTCTTTTTAAGGAATAAGGTGGGTAGTAGAAATTTATTGTGTACGACAAATAATAGAAGAAATGGTAAAAATCTGATCCATTCAAGTATTATTCTTTCCAATCTAACGTCTCTTGAACTGCCTAAGATTATTATTGGAAAAAGAAACAATACAATCCATAATATTATATAAATCGTATTTTCAAAAGTATTTTCTTTTATCTTGAACATTAATAATATTTAATTTTAGTTGTTATTATAAATTAATATTACTCTAAATTTCGAATGACTTTCATAGAATGTCTTTTAGCTTTATTTTGTTTATTATTCATTCATGATGCAAATTTATTTATATACCAAACAGCAACAAAATATTTTCAATATAAAGCCATAATATTTCAATAAAGTGTTATTTCTTATCAATATTATTTTTTTTGAGCTTCTGTAATGTTTTATAACTGTTTTGATGTATATGTAGAGGTTTAGGCTCAAACTGCATGATATATTTTCTTAATGTAATTTAAGTATGTATTAATCTTTTGATGTTATTAATAAAATTGATAATGCTTTTATTATTTTTGTGGAAACATTAAACACTGGTGCTGTACGGGCTGTATTCGCTGCGACACGCCAAATTCAATATGAGGATATGATGAAACATACTGTTTTACTGACATTCTTTATGGCGCTGACCGGTCTTTCGGCACACGCCGCCGGCTATGACGACAAGGCCATGCAGGTGAAGGAGATAAGGCTGAGTAACGGACTGACCGTGTGGATAAACGAAGACCACTCGCTGCCTAAGGTGTTCGGCGCAGTGGTGGTGAAGGCAGGAGCTGCCGACTGCCCAAATACGGGCATTGCACACTATTTTGAGCATATGATGTTCAAGGGCACAGACAAGATTGGTACGGTGGACTATGAGAAGGAACGGCCATGGCTCGACTCGATATCAGCCAAATACGACCTGCTGGCGCAGACCGCTGATGAGGCAACGCGCCGGCAGATACAGGCCGACATAAACCGGCTTGGGGCAAAGGCTGCCGAGTATGCCATACCCAACGAGTTCAGCAATCTTGTGTCGCGCTACGGAGGTTCGGGGCTTAACGCCGCAACGAGCCTCGACTATACCGTATATTACAACACGTTTCTGCCGCAGTATGTAGACCAGTGGGCGTCGCTCAACAGCGAACGCCTTGTCAGTCCCGTGTTCCGCCTGTTTCAGAGCGAACTAGAAACAGTGTACGAAGAGAAAAACATGTATTCCGACAATGTGCTGATGAGCGCATACGAACGCGTGATGGAAAACTTCTTCGGCGGCACGCCTTATGCCTATCCGATAATAGGCAGCACCGAAAGCCTGAAAAATCCGCGGCTGAGCGAGATGCAAAGCTTCTACGACCGTTATTATGTGGCAGGAAACATGGCGCTGATACTTGCCGGCGATGTGTGTGCCGACTCCATAATGCCGCTGCTTGAGCGCACTTTCGGGCGTATAAGGGTAGGCGAGGCTCCGGCGCGCAGCGAGTTTATGCCCGTGTCGCTCGCGTCGCAGCCCGAAGTAAGGCTGCGCATACCTTATCCTATAGTTAAGGGCGAGCTTATGGCATTCCGCACACCGCCGCACGGACATGCCGACGAGGCCGCGCTCGACATAGCCGTAAGACTGCTGACAAACAACTTTGGTTCGGGCAAGCTCGACTCTATAAGCAACAACGGCGACGCGCTTATGGCCACGGCCATGACTGCCGCGCTGAAGGATGCCGGCATAACGTTTGTGGCAGGAGTGCCGAGTCTGCCGTTCGGCTCGCGCAAGAAACTTATGCGCAGGTGCATGGAGCAGGTGGACAAGGTGAAGAACGGCGACTTCGGCGACAGCGACCTGCAGGCGCTGAAGATGGAAGCCGGACGAGAGCTGAAGCGCAAGCTGGAAGATGCCGACAAACGTGGATGGATGATGGTTGAGGCTTACGGCAACGGCGAAGACTCATGGGCGGAGTATCTTGCACGTGAGCAGGCAGTAGAGAATGTGAGCCGTGACGACGTGATGCGCGTGGCGCGCAAATATTTCAACAACGAATATATGGACTTCGTGAAGAAATACGGCAGCTATCCTTCCGACAAGGTGTCGCAGCCGGGATATAAGCCCATGTCTGCAAAGAACATAACGGCGCAGTCGGCTTATGCCGCCATGCTCGACTCTATGGGGCACAAGGATGTTGAGCCGCGCATAATCGACTTCGACCGTGATGCCTCTCGCATAAGTCTCGGCCGCATGGCGGAGCTTTATGCCGTAAAGAATAACATTAATGACGTGTTCACCTTGCAACTTATCTATCACAAGGGAAAGGAGGCCGACCCGCGTCTTGGTGTGCTCGAATCGTATATCGACGCTCTCGGCACCGACTCGCTTACAAGTCAGCAGCTGCGCCGTGCCCTGCAGAACGTCGGTTCTACGCTCAGTTTCAGTGCCGGCAACAATTCGTTCACCATATCCATGCAGGGCTTTGAGCGCAACCTTGAGCCCTCGTTGAGGCTGTTGGCCCATTTCCTCTCGTCGGTTAAGCCTGACAAGAAGCAGATGTCTGAACTGAAACGTGCGTGGCGTCTTAACGACATGGCGTTTGTGAAAGACAATTCGAGCATTGCAAAAGCTGCGCTGTCGAAGATAGTCTACGGTGACAAGTCGGCTTATCTCAACCGTGTGTCTGTCGGTGATGTCAAAAAGATGAAGCCCGAAGAACTTGTCAGCCTGTTTGACAGTCTGCAGAACGTGCAGTTGTCTGTCGTTTATTGCGGCAGCCGCGACGCGGCATCGGTGGGGCAGGAGGTCAGCAGACTGTTGCCTGTAAGTAAAGCCTGTGAACCATATACCGACACTTACAAGCCACTGATGCAGTATGACGCCCCGACAGTATATATATTAGACAACCCAAAGGCACGCCAGACCGTAGTGGCCACATACACGCCGCTTGCCCCACTGCCAGACCAGGACGGGCGCACTTGTCTGCAGCTGTGGAGCCGCTATTTCGGAGGTGACATGTCGTCTGTGATGTTTCAGGATTTGCGCGAGCTGCGCTCGTTTGCCTATTACGCTTACGGCACGGCAGAGTTGCCGTCGCCAGTGCTTCATGCTGACGCTCCCGTAGGCTTCACTACAATGATGGGCACTCAAGCCGACAAGACAATGGATGCAGTGGCAACGCTCGACAGTCTGTTTGCCTGCATGCCCGTGCGCGACAAGAACATGAGCGACGCCCGCCGCTCGATGCTCAACGGCATAAACAACAGTTATCCTTCGTTCCGCAACATAGGTCAGACCATAGCCCTGTATCGTGCGCAAGGCTATAAGGCCGATCCTGACGCCGCCCTGGCGGAGTCGTTGAAGACCGTTACAGACGAGGATGTCTACGACTATTATAATAAAAATGTGAAAGGCCGTCCCTACATCCTGATTATTGTAGGCGACAAGTCGAAACTTGACATGCAGAAACTTTCAAAATACGGAAAGATAACAGAATTGAAGTTGGAGGAAATATACAGAATGTAATTTTTTAATTCATAATTCACAATTCACAATTCATAATTGGAACTGATGATTTAAACTCATTCCTAATTATAAAGTGTAATCATAATTATCCATTCTCAATTCTCCATTCTCAATTATACAAAAAAAGTCCCGGCTTTTGGCCGGGACTTTTTTGTATAAATTAATTACAGGTTCGGGTTAATCTTGTTCCACTCAGAGATTTCAGGAACGATGTTCAGAGTAACCAGCTCGTCGCGCATCTTGCAGAGGTGCTCGTAGCTAGCATCGAGTTTAGCGTTCTCCTCAGCAGTTCCCTGCGGCATCTCATAGTGAGCGCCGGTTGTGTCGAGAGTAGTCTTCATAGCCATCATGATGTGGTTGTATTTCTCGTTAGAAACATAAGTTCCAACAGGGAAACGGAAAGGCTCGCCACCCATCACGGCACGGATCATCTCAACAGAGAGATAAGCCGGGCTCTGGAATGAAGAACGTCCGCGGAGCTCGATAATCTTGGCACCACCCTTAGTAACGTCAACCTTCATCTGCTCCCACTCCTCGTTTGTGAACTCAGGTGTGCCGATGATTTCTGTCAGAGGTTTGCCGTCGATAGTTACGTGTGAGCCGAATACTGCCATCTGCTCTCCGTGACCACCATATGTAGCGCAACCTTCGATCTCGCTCTGCATAACGTTGAACTTCTTAGCCAGTGCGCTCTGCAGACGTGTAGAGTCAAGAGCAGCAAGAGTTGTAACCTGTGAAGGTTTCAGGCCAGAGTACAGCAGAGTTACAAGACCTGTAAGGTCAGCCGGGTTGAAGATGATAACAACGTGCTTAACGTCAGGGCAATATTCCTTGATGTTCTTGCCAAGTCCTTCAGCAATCTCGCAGTTGCCTTTCAGCAGGTCCTCGCGTGTCATGCCGGCCTTACGTGGAGCACCACCAGAAGAGATGATATACTTAGCGTTTGTGAAAGCTTCTTTTACATCAGTTGTAGCTGTTATCTTCACATCGCCGAAACCGCTCTGGCGCATTTCCTCAGCAACGCCTTCCGGTGAGAAAACGTCATAAAGGCAGATGTCGTTAGTCAGACCCATTGTGAGGGCTGTTTGAACCATGTTTGAACCAATCATTCCGGCTGCGCCGACGATTGTAAGTTTTTCGTTAGTTAAGAATTTCATAATAACTTGTGTTTTATTATTGTTAAGACATTCAATTGTCCTTGTTTTTTACCGTAATCGCAGGCATGGTGTGTCATACCTCTTTTAAAATAGTCCGATATGCGGCTTTACTTTTGCAAATTTAGTAAAAAGAATGGATATAAAATATTTATTAGTATTTTAGTTTGTTATTAAATTTAAAAAGACATATCTTTGTAATGTCTATTTTGCAAAATCATATAAAATATTATGTGATTTCGTCTAAAATGGGCAAGCCTGCCCTTATATAGGGTACATACTGTGTCTCCTGGCGTCCTTAATCGTCAGGAGATGTCCGGCTGTGCCGGCTTGCAGACCATAAATCGTGCCGGGAGTTTCGGCTCATCCTATTTTAATATATATGGTGGTTCCGGATGTCATGGCTTGCAGCTGCACAGAAGTCAGTATGGCGTGTGTTGTATTCATATTGTATGTTTTGCTTTTCTTGTCAGTAATATTATGAAAAGATTTTGCTTTTTGCTGGTGTTGTTGCTTCATGTTGTCTGCATGCATGCCTTGTATAGGGAGTTTGAAGGCAGGACTCACTATGAGGACTCTCTGCTGGAAACTGCCAAGAGACTGTCGGACAAGCGTAATTATAAAGAGTCTTTTGAGGTGCTGACAAAGCTGCGTGAGATGGCAGAACGCAAGAACGATTACGAGATGGTGTTCCATTGTCATATCAACTGGGCGTTCAATCTTGCCGAGATGCTCAATTATGACGACGCTTTAGACTATCTGTCGAAGGCATATAAGATTTCGGTGGAGAAACTCAGCAAGCGCGAGGAAATGTCAACCCTGAACAACATGGCATATCTTTACCTGAAAAGCAACAAGTATTTGCAGGCAAACGAATATTTCAAGCGCAACTATAATTATGCAAAAGAGATAAAGGATACAACCTTTCTGCGGGGATCTGCGCTCAACGTGGCCATTTCGGCGATAGATATGGGCAATCTTGAGGAGTGTAGGGTATATATGAATATAACCGAGCAGCTGGTTAAGCCCAATACAGAGGAATGGATGTCCCTGCAAGCCCTGAAGACCGACTATTTGTTTGAGACGCATCAGTATAAGGCTCTCATATCTTTTGCAAAACGTGTCATAAAGATGAACCTGTATCCGGATATAAGGCAGGACATAAGAATAAATATGTGTAAGGCCTATATCGAGATGAGAGACTATGACAGTGCAGTGGCAATGGCTAATGAAGGCATCGCTAACGAGACAGACCTTGTCAGAAAGCAGCCTTTCTATGAAATTCTCAGTGAGGCATATCTCTGCATGAAACAGTATAATCTTGCGTTTGCATACAAAGACTCGTTCATAGTAGCCAAAGACTCCATGCAGGTGCGTATCGACAGGGTGGCTTTCGAAAACAGCAGTATTCAGTTTGAACTGCTTAGGAAGGAGAAAGAGATAAGTGAATATCATGCCCGGGAAACCCGCACGCAGATTCTGATTGTCTTTATCGTGGTGCTGGTTGTCGTGCTGATATGGGCCTTGTCTAACCACATGGTTAAGGTGAAGCAGCGTCAGAAGATTGTGGAGCTTCAGCTCGAACAGGAGAAGAAAAATCAGGAACTGCTGGCGAAGAAACTTGAAGAGCAGGAGGCACAGAGCATGCTTGACCAGAAAGATTTTCAGCTTCAGCTTGAGAAGAAGAACCGCGAACTGATGTCTAAGGCTCTGTTCATGGCAAACAGAAACGAGGCCGTGCTGAATATTATAGACTCTTTGTCGAAGGATGTGAACATCGAAAAGAATTCACAGCTCGACTTGAATATCCGTGAACTCAAGTCGCATCTTTCTGAAAATAAAGAATGGAGCTATTTTACAACTTATTTTGAAGAATCTAACAAAGAATTTGTCCTTCGACTTAAAGAAAAGCATCCTAATCTTACCGCAAATGAGATAAGATTTATTTCTTTGGTATATATCGGCCTGAATAATAAGGAAATATCCTCCCTTTTGAACATAACATCAGAATATTGCAAAAAGAAAAAACAGAAAATTGCAAGAAAAATGGGACTTGAAGATACACATTCTATGTATCAATATCTTTTTTCTTTTAATGTGTAACCTCCTGTTTTAGGGCAAAAAAACGATATATCCCCATAAAAACACTACCAGGGTCCCCTTTTTATCCCCCTAATAAGCTTGAAGTTTAATCAGAATGTGCCTATCTTTGGAGCGAATTAAATTTTTAATGCTTATGAAGAATTTGTTTACAAGCAGGGGAACTGATAACAGGTTGTTGTCTACCCTTTTGATGTTGTTGGTGGCGTTGTGGACTGTTCCACATTATAGTAATGCCATGAACGTTCAGGCTCCTGACGGAGAGGACGAGTGCGTGTTGGAATTGAAAACTGCAGGGTCTGCAATTTCATTCTATGTGGGTACATCTGATGCAGAGAGTGGTTCTATCAAGGTTGATTTCGGTGGTGGAACAGTGGAGGATTATGAGATAGGCAAGAAGGATACCATACAAATAGAGGGAAACGCAAGTGAAGGTAGCGTTAAGGTTTATGGCAGCAGGACGCTTATAAGATTCCTTTACTGTCCTATGATTAGCCTGACAGGAATAAATGTGTCAAACTGCGAAAATCTTGAGGTACTTAATTGTAATGGTAATGGTTTGTCTGTATTGGATTTGACAAAGAACAGCAAACTTTATTATCTTGATTGTGGTCATAATGTATTGACTGAATTAGATGTAACACATAATCCTGCACTTTATTATATTGACTGCCAGGATAACCAATTAAAGACTTTGGATATAACGAAAAATGAAGGCCTTATTTGGCTTTATGCTCAGACTAATTTTGAACTTGGCAATATAGATTTCTCTAAAAACAAAGAAATTCGCGAAATAGTTGTATATGGAGCAAGCAATATGACAACTATAGATGTTACAAATAATCCGTATCTGCTTCGTCTTTCAGCAGAGCAGACAGGATTGTCTACTATTGATGTGAGCAAGAACCCAGAATTGTCAATTCTAAGTATTGGATATACGAAAATAACAACGCTTGATTTAAGCAAAAATACAAAATTAAGAGAACTTTATTTTACTCAAAAAGATACTAGTCCATATAAATTTAAGTCAATAGACTTAAGCAACAACCCTGAACTTATATATCTTTTTGGACAGGGTAATAATCTGACAGAACTTGATATTTCAAAGAACAATAAACTCTTCTCAATATATCTGTCTGATAACTATATTAAGAATTTGGATGTGTCTAACTGCAAGAATCTTGCTGAGTTGATTATTCGTGGTAACTGCTTTACATTCAATACGTTGCCACTCCCTCATGATGGCGTAGGCTTTTATGAATATTCAATGCAAAAAAATATAGCTGTTGAGAGAGAGCACTCTGTAGCTGAACCGTTAGATCTATCTAAGGACATTTATAGTCCTGATTACAAAACAACGGTTGATGTGTATCTTTACGATCCAAGTAGATATAACGGAGAAGGAGCACGTCTTGTCGCTGGTGAAGACTATACGTTTGACAAGGGTGTTGTTACTTTCCTGAAGGCACAGGAGGATAGTGTATGCTGTAAATTCAATTGTGACGCCTATCCTTATTTGACCTTATCTACTTCACGTTTTATGGTTCTTAATCCCGAGGATATGGGTAAGTCAACGCTTGCAGCAGAGATGACAACCGGTATGGCTGTTGGTGAGAAGTTTGCAATGAATGTGGCTACATTCGGTAAGGATGAAAAAGTAGAAGTTGACTTTGGTGATGGTGAACTTAAAGAGTTTATTCTGTCTGACACACCGCAAGAGATCAGTGGTGAGGTTAAGGGCTCAAATATAAAGATTTACACTGCTTCGCAAGTACAGCTTAAAGACTTCGATGCTTCAGGAATGAAACTGAGTAGTGTGAATATTAATAAATCAAGAGCTCTTGATAATCTTAATCTTAACAATAATGAACTTACAGAAATTGATTTGTCAAACAATTTTAGTTTCAACTCTATTCAGCTTGACAACAATAAACTTACAACATTGAGCATAAAAGGACTTACGAATATGAAGATGCTTAGTTGTGACAATAATCAACTTGAGAGCATTGTATTTGAGGCTTCAGCTCCAATACTGTCTGATATCAGCTGTTCAGGCAACAAACTTAAGGATTTGTCTTTCTTAAGCAGAGCATCGTCAGTAGAGGTTCTGGACTTCTCACACAACGAGGTTTCAGACTATATGTTTACAACTATGTACAACATTCGTGACCTGAATATGTCATACAATAAGTTTAAGTCAGTAAATTTGGCATATAACACCAAACTTGAGAAACTGAATGTTGAAGGAAACTACTTTACATACAGCACATTGCCTCAGACTACGGCACAGGAGTTTGTTTACGGTAACCAGAATCCTGTAACTATTGCAGAAAAATCATTCATGGTAGATTTGTCTTCTGAAGTGACATTTAAGGGCAAGAATACCAAGTTTACATGGAAGACTGAAAGCGGAAATGTAATGGAAGAAGGTGTAGACTACAGCATTGAAAATGGTATTACTACATTCTTGAAAGTACAGGAAGAGAAAGTATATGCTGAGCTGACAAACGAGGCTTATCCTGATCTGACTCTTACAACAACTCTCGTTGAAACTTCTGAAAAACCGGAATTTGTGTTGGCTAATTTGGTTAGTACCGCAGAAGTGGGCTCTGAAGTAAGGATGATATTGGCTGCCAAGACTCCTAAGACTGTTTATGTAGATTTCGGTGACGGTAAACTGGCTGAATGTATGTTGGGTAGTGGAAATACAACATTGACATCACAGCTTGGTGCCAACAAGAATATAACAATTTACGGCTATGATGAGTCTTATTGTGACCTTACAATTCTGAGTATGTCCAACGTAGCATTGGAAAAGGCTGACATTTCTAAGTTGAAAGATTTGACTACGCTTACATTAGCTAATGCAGGCTTGACAGAGATTGATTTGAGTAACAACACTCTCCTTGGATTCCTGACATTGTCAGATTGTAACCTGGAGCAGATTGACTTGTCTAAACTTACCAATCTTACAAACGTGTCGCTGAATAATAACAAGCTTTCGGCAATAGACCTTAGCAACAATACAAAGTTGGCAACACTGCAACTTAGTGACAATAATTTTGAAACTTTGGTTCTTCCTGAGCTTCCCGCCTTGTATCAGCTGAGCGTTTCACGTAATAAGCTGAAGACTCTTGATGTTACTAATTGCCCGATATTACGCGAACTTTATTGTGACGGCAATAACCTTTCATCGCTCGATATGTCAGGCCAGGCAGATAAATATAGCATGGTATACGCTTACGACAATAACTTTAAGTTCAGCACTCTGCCTGTATTCGACATCTATAACCCGATGAACTATAAGTATACTCCTCAGAAGGACGTTGAGATTACTGTTGACGGTGGTAAGGTTGACCTGAGCAGCGAGTATATGGTGGCTGAGAATCCTACAGTTTACACATGGACAACAGAATCAGGCGCAACTCTCGTTGAGGGCACTGACTATACTATTGACAACGGCGTTACAACATTCATGAAGAACTTCGACGAGAATGTTTACTGCTCTATGACCAATGCGGCTTATCCTGAACTGACGCTGAAGACTATAGGCGTTAAGCCTGAGACAACAGGTATCGGCGGAATAACTTCAGGCGAAGGCATTAAGGTTGAAAACGGAAACATCGTGATCACTGTTGACGGCGAGGCTAAGGTGCTCGTATACAACACAGCCGGCATGATGGTGCGTTCATTCGACGTTGAGGGCGGAACCGTTGTAGTAGATGGCCTGGCAGGCGGCGTTTACATGATAGACGTAAGATGCGGCAGCCAGCGCATAGTTAAGAAAGTTATGCTTAAATAAATTTTTTAGGTTCTTAATGTAGTAAATTTTTCTGTGATGTCAGCGGGCAGGGGTTATCCCTTGTCCGCTGATTCTTTTTGTCTTAATCCTAAAAATGCTAAGTGTAGATGCAAACGGCTTCTAAGGTATCTGCTAAAAAATAATCAGGTTATTTCTGTTTTAGTTTGCTGTTAAGTCTAAAAAGAATTATCTTTGTTCAGACTATTCTGAAAAATCTTATTCATTATGACGAACACTATTATAGAACAAAGACTGGCAGCCCTGCGCGACGTGATGCGCCGCGAGAGCATCGATGCGTTTATATTCCCTTCTACCGACCCTCACAACGGCGAGTATGTGCCCGAACACTGGGAGGGGCGCAAGTGGATATCCGGCTTCAACGGTTCGGCGGGAACTGCCGTGGTTACGATGGACGCTGCCGCGCTGTGGACCGATTCGCGCTATTTCCTTGCCGCTGCCGAGCAGCTCGAAGGCACGGAGTTTAAGCTGATGAAAGAGCGTGTTGAGGGCACGCCGTCGATAATAAAGTGGCTCGGCCAGAAGCTTTCTTTCGTTTCGAGTCCCGTTGTGGGCATCGACGGCATGGTCAACTCCGAGGCTTCGGTGGCAGAGCTCATTGCCGGACTTCGGAATGAGGGCGGCATAACCGTAAGAACCAACTTTGATCCGCTCGGGCAGATATGGACCGACCGTCCGCCGGTGCCGCAGAACAAGATAACCGTTCATCCGCTGGAGTATGCCGGAGAGTCGTGCGCCTCGAAACTGGAGCGCATACGCGCAATGCTGAAGGACATAAACGCCTGCGGAATGCTTGCCGCCGCGCTCGACGACATAGCCTGGACGCTCAATCTGCGAGGCTCTGATGTCCACTGCAATCCTGTGTTTGTGTCTTATCTGCTCATAACGTCACGTCATGCCACGCTGTTCGTTGACGGCGCCAAGCTCGACGACGGCGTGCGTGAGTATCTGAAGGGCGAGGGCGTAGACACCGCAGATTATAATAAGGTGAGAGATGCCCTGGCTGCATATTCTGAATATAACATACTGCTCGATCCGTGCGAGATAAACCATACGCTGTTCAGTGCCGTTAGATGCGAGAAGGTGGCGCAGCCGTCGCCCATACCATATATGAAGGCCGTCAAGAACAGTGCCGAGATAGAAGGCTTCCGCAGCGCTATGCTGCGCGACGGCGTTGCTCTGGTGAAGTTTTTGCGCTGGCTTAAGCCTGCCGTTGAGGCCGGCGGTGAGACCGAGATGAGCGTCGACCGCAAGCTGACATCGCTGCGCGCGGAGCAGAAGCTGTTTAAGGACATATCGTTCGACACCATTGCTGCCTATCAGGAGCACGGAGCCATTGTTCACTATGAGGCAACGCCCGAAACCGACGTGCCGCTGCGTCCCGAAGGGCTTATTCTGATAGATTCGGGCGCGCAGTATCTCGACGGAACCACCGACATAACGCGCACCATAGCCCTGGGCGATGTAACCGAGGAGCAGAAACTCGTCTATACGCTTGTGCTGAAAGGCCACATACAGCTGGAGCTTTGCAAGTTTCCGCGCGGCGCCAGCGGCACACAGCTCGATGCGCTCGCCCGCAAAGACATGTGGCGCTACGGCTTCAACTACATGCACGGCACGGGCCACGGCGTAGGCTCATATCTCAATGTCCACGAAGGTCCTCACCAGATACGCATGGAATACAGGCCTGCACCGCTCGTTGAAGGCATGACCGTTACCGACGAGCCGGGCATATATCTTGCCGGACGCTTTGGCGTGAGGATAGAGAACACGCTGCTCACCGTGCCATATCGCGACACCGAGTTTGGCTCGTTCCTCGGCTTCGAGTCGCTTACGCTCTGTCCGATAGACCTCGCTCCGGTTAAGAAAGAGATGCTGTTGCCTGAAGAAAAAGAGTGGCTCAACGCATACCACCGCACCGTCTACGACCGCCTTTCGCCGCATCTCGAAGGCGAAGACCGCGAGTGGCTGGCATCGGCTTGTGCAGAAATCTGATGCCGTGAATCTTGCTCTTTATTGATTTACAGGCTAAAATATGTAACATAACACCTCATCGGCAGTTGTTTTCCTGTAACTTTATAAGCGGAAGTCGTCCTTTAAGGAATACCTTGGGCTACTTCCGCTTATTTTATTTTTACAAGATGTATGGCATAAGACAGACGTTCATGATTTGAAACATTGTCATCTTATCAGGTATTTTGCCGCTCAAAGTGTCATCACAAAAATGTCATGATTTTCTGCCGAAATAGAAAACGGAAAGCGCTTTTATGGCTTGCATCGGTAAAGTATATTTACATTATCATGCAAAAGGTATGCTTTTGAAAAATTACTCGGCCACTTTTTAGTGGAAAAAGCACCGCTTTTAAGGCGAAAACAGGCCTGTTTTTTTATTGAAATAATAGCTTTTTTGTCCGAAATGGGACAAAAATGTTGCACATATTGCCAGATTCTGCCGTAACGCATTATAACACACAGGATTACGTTTGCACGCGAAAACTGCCCGAATTTTCGTCCAACAGATTTTAAATTTCAAATATCTCAGTATGAGAGCGTCAAAGAAAATCAAAAAGGAAGCTAAGTCCGTTTTTATTCAGCAATGTGATTTGCTTAGGTTTTCTTCCTTCATGAAATATTATCTTCAGGTTGCTGCATGCTGATGCCGGCAAATTAAAAAATAAAGTGTTTAAAGTTTTGATGAGACAAAAAATATTCTTATTTTTGTAAAATATTGCTAAATCTGCAGTCGGAACCTGTCTTAAAAGAATATTTGAACCCGTGAACGATACCAGAATATCGCCCCATAAGAATGTCGAATGAGCAATGCTGAAGGGGAAAGAGTGTGAAGAATGGTCTTTTTAATACATTTATATAAATGTCTGATTCTGTCAGACCATGTGTTCAGACTGCTGGTGTGGAATTTTAATCATTATAAAAATAGTATGAAAAAACTTTTTGCTTTAATTGCTGTTTTTCTTATGCCTCTGACGATGTTTGCGCAGCGTCAGGCAGGCGAATTTTCTTTGCAGCCAAAGATAGGACTAACTTTTTCAGATGTAAGCGGCATTGACAATACTGCGTATAAAGCCGGAATAAAGGTAGGAGTGGAGGCCGAATATATGGCTACAAAATGGCTCGGAGTAACTTTGGGGCTTGATTATTCGGAGCGCGGATGCGGTTTCGACAAGTTTATCTGGGGGTATGCTTATCTTAAAGGGCCTTTGGAGGATCCCGGAACCGGACAAATAGACGATGACATGTATGATAAAGAACTTAAATTCTGGCAAGAAGATGGAGACGGGCATAAAGTGAAGCTTTCTTACCTCAGTGTGCCTGTAATGGCTAACTTTTATATATATAAAGGTCTCGCCGTTAAAGCCGGAGTGCAGGTAGACTTCATGCTGAGCGCAAAATATCCAAGGGGATACAAAGAGATATTTGACGGACAACCGTGGGACGGCAAATATACAGACATAAAAGAACGTTGCCGTAAGGTTGATGTTACCATACCTCTGGGACTCTCGTATGAATACAAACGTTTCGTACTTGATGCAAGATATGAATTTGGACTGCTCGACATAAAAGATGACGAGATTGTTGCGAAGAATCTTTCGACCGACGGAACCAGCTATTTTCTGGAGTATTACCTCCTTAACGGCAAATTGAAGCGTTCTTCGGCTTTCACGCTGACGCTCGGCTACAGACTGGGACTTTAACCCGGAGCTGTAGTCACAATTCATAATTCACAATTCATAATTTATAATTGGCTACGCCGAACTACGTTTCATATGCTCAATAAAACGTTTTGCATGGGCAATTTAACCGCTGAAAGTCAGGCAGATGTGAAAAATAAATACTTTTTGCTTAAAAAGCCTCTGAATATTTGGAAGATAAAAAAATAAGATGTAATTTTGCAGCCGCTAATAATAGCATGAAATTAAAAAATAAGTTTAACATATAAAATTTTAAGACAAAAAATGATCATTGTACCAGTTAAAGATGGCGAGAACATCGAAAGAGCATTGAAGAAATTCAAGAGAAAATTTGAGAAGACAGGTGTCGTAAAGGAACTTCGTGCACGTCAGCAGTTCGATAAGCCGTCTGTCTTGAAAAGGCTCAAGATGGAACGCGCTATTTACGTACAGAAACTGAGAGCTACAGAGGAATAACCAATATTGAATGGGTATACCGCTTAGGCGTTAAAAGTAATGATAAGGTCCTGCGAATATTTGCAGCCGATATGATGGTGCGTTCGCAGGACGATGTAATTTTGCCGATAGGCTATTGGGGGGATGTACACGGAGTGACTGTGCCACATCCTTTTTTTATATATAAAAATGTGTAGCGTCTGTGTGCCGTTGAGGCATTGCTATTTTCTTATGGCGCTTTCGTCGTATTTTTTTGAAAGCGGAAATCAATCACGTTTTTTTTGTTATTATTGTTGTTGTGTGTGTAACAGCTTCGGCTGTCTGCGTCGTGCTTGTAAGCATCAGCATTGGCTTTTCTCCTGTGCATGCATCCGGAGGGTAGGGTTGTTGGCGTATATGGCTGTTGGGCTTGTTTCGGTATTGCCCTTTGACATCCGGCCCTTTATATGGCGTTTAAAAAATGTGTCGGCGATGTCAGATTTTGTTCAGGCAGTCTTGTAGAACGATTTAAAAAATGTGATTTTTGTAAGATTAAGGTTAAAAAAATAAAAGGATGAAGTTTTGAAATATAATTATTATCTTTGCATATATATGCATTTATGTTAAAGAGTGTAGTCAGGCTGGCATGGCTTGCCTTTCTTGGCTATAATCTTTGCAGAGGCTTAAGCCCGAACCTCTTGCGGCAAACAAATTCTATATACCTTAATATAGTCGGTTTGTAGGGATTGTAAAAACACATTAAACTTTACGCTATGAAAATTAACGGAATTATCAGAGAAATAGGTGATCTGAAAGGAAAACAGCTGGCAAGAACTGACAAGGTTTACACATAACGGATTTGCCGACAAATTGAAAACATTCATAATACATGACCAACTTATAAGTCGAAGTGGCGCAAAGCATGCTGATGCCGCTTGCTTGTGTTTTCCGCGAATATCTGATACAAATAAAAAAATTAAACTATGAAACACTTTTTAGCCTTTATAATAGCACTGTTTGCATACACTGCGAATGCCCAGACTGGCAGCACTGTTACCGGACGCGTGACAGACGATGCCGGCAACGCCATAGAACGCGCCACTGTGACGATGACGCGGCTTGACGACGGAACAAAGCTGGCGCCTGTCATTACCGGCAACGACGGCACGTTCATGATAGACAGCATATCCGAAGGACGCTACACTCTCGGCATAACGTGCGTGGGCTATGACAAATACAATAAAAAACTGCGCGTAAGCGGCCCTCTCGATTTGGGCGCGGTCGTTATGGGCGGTTCTGCAAAAATGCTAGACGAAGTGACGGTCATGGCGGATTACTCGAGCGTGAAGTCAAACGGCACCATAACGGTCAGGGTGAAAGGCAATCCGTTGGCTAAAGGCCTGACTCTGCTGGATTTTATGAAATTTATGCGCGGCGTCAGCGTGAGGGGTGAGGACGTCAGCGTCTACGGACGGCAAAACACTTTGATATATCTTGAGGAGCAAGAAATAACACAGGAACAGATGAAGACCATCGACCCCTCGATGATTTCACACATAGATGTGATAACCAACCCTGATGCCTCTTATGGTTTGGGTATTGGCGGCGTGATAAAAATTTATCTGCGTGACGACGGCGGCGTGCTCGGCACGCTGACATTCAATGGCAGAGCCAGTCAGGATGGTCTTCTGCGTGCCTTGCCGGGGCTGAATCTTCTATATGCGCGAGGCAAGGTGAGAGTAAGCAACCTGCTGACAGGCTGCCTGCACGACAAGTCGGTGCGGTCGCAGGTGCAGAACGACGTGGCGGACAATGTGGAAACACAAACCGAAACAAACAGCGTAACCAGGGGCAATGGCTATCTTATGGATAATCTCGCGCTGAGATATTCGCCTACTGATCTTGACAGAATCTATGTGTACGGAGGCGTGAGAATGAGTAACGGCGAAACGTCGACCAACAGCCATGACGGCACGGATCTCTTGAATATTAACAGTCTGTCGAAACCCCGGTATTATAGTGCCGGACTGCAATACAAACACTTTTTCCGTAAAGACAGTGTCAGCTATTTCTTTTTCAGAGGAAGTTATTCAGGGCAGGATTACAGCGAAGGCTTAAGCTATGTCTTGAACTCCACTGCCGACAATGCCAGACTTGGCTATAATACGAATAACGTATGGATAGACCCGGTGTTGCATGTGGTGCTAAACAAAAAATCGAATTTAAATGCCGGCTTGGTTTACTGTTATATGTACGACAAGCACGACGACACGGGGACAACGCAGCTTGGATACATTCGTGACGGGCGCTATGTAAGCTCCGGCACCGACTATGGCGCATGGGTGGATTATAGCACGAAGATAGGCAAGTTCCTGTATGTGCAGGGAACGCTTAACTATCACGGGACGAAAACCGTATTTCGTGACCGTATTGACAGTAAAAACAATGTAGATTTATGGGAAGACGGAATATATCCGAGTATCTTTGCGCAATGGAATCTCAGCAAGGAGGAAAATCCGTCGCCGGCAAAAGAATTTTATGTTAACTTCAACTACCAGTATTATTACTCTTTGCCGAATTATAATTATACGCTGCCTACCGTTACATGGCAGGGACAAAATCAATACAGCATAGGTAACCCTGATTTGACAAAAGAAAATCGTCACGACTTTTATGTGTGGCTGGCATATCACAGAAAGTGGACCGTGTACTACGACTTCAACTATGGCGACAATTTGGTGAAGGTGATTATGCATGCTGACCCTGACCGTAAGGATACTTATTTTACAAGGCCGGAAAACGCCGGATGGCAGATACAGCACAAACTGTCGGTGGCATATCAGACTAAAGTATTTGACTTCTGGTACACCAACACCGAGATGATAGTCAGAAACAGGCGCGAGAGCATGCCGGGAAAGTCTGTCAGTCAGACTTCTTTATATTTTTCAACCAGTAACAATTTTAAAATAGCCAAAAACTATGGCATAACACTCGACTTTGCAGCTTCGACCAAGACAAAGACGCTGTCGTATGAATATGACGGCTGGTTCAACCTCAATGCCCAGGCATATATGTCGCTGCTGAAAAACAAGCTGAACGTAAACCTCAGCTACAATGGCGTGTTCTATAACAGGCCGAAAATGACTGTATATGGCGACGGATGGATGCTGACGCGCAAGTATCTCAGCCACAACACATCTGTAAGTCTGAACGTGTCGTGGAATTTCAGTATTGGCAAGAAGATAAAAGATAACCGTGATATGCCGTCGATAGGCTCCGCTGGAAGAGCAATTCCTACTTTCTGATTTTAAGCACGAGGGATTTATTCTGGTCCGGCTCTGATGAAATGTTGACATATAAGGTTTCCTCAGTGCCGGATTTTTCTTTTTCCTGCTCATGATAGTTATTCCCTGTAAAGCGGAAAAGAATTTGGCGGAAAAATTTGGCGGTTCGGTTTTATTTTTGTAAATTCGTTGCCGAATAACATGGTTTGAGCAACTGTATTTATGATGATAAGAGAATTTTTGAACTACCTCCAGTTTGAGCGGAACTACTCCGCGAGAACCGTGAAGGAATACGGAGCAGACTTGAAAGAGTTTGAACTGTACTTCAAAAATTTGGATGCTCATCTTTCATGGGAGTCGGTCGACTCTGATGTCATCCGCGACTGGATGGAGAGTATGATGGATAAGGGAAACAGTGCGTCGTCGGTCAACAGGCGATTGAGCGCATTGCGTTCCTTTTTTCGTTTTGCCCTTTCCCGAAATCTTGTTAGCTCAGATCCGGCCCACGGTCTGACAGGCCCGAAGAAAAACAAACCATTGCCACAATTCGTCAAGGAAAGCGAGATGGACGAGCTGCTCAACGGCAGCATGTGGAATCTCTCTGACTATAAAGATGTGTGCGCGCGTACTATTATAATGGCTTTTTATGAGACAGGAATGCGCGCTGCCGAACTTATAGGACTTGACGATGCCATGGTTGACCTCGAAGCCTGCCAGCTGAAGGTTACTGGCAAAAGAAACAAACAGCGCGTCATTCCGTTTGGCCAAGGGCTGCGCGACGCGCTGTCGGCATATATGGAACTAAGAGACAAAGTCGTGACGAGGCTTGAGCCGGCGCTGTTTGTGTCGGCAAAGGGCCGCAGACTCACTTATCCGCAAGTGAGAGTCTGCGTGTCGGACAATCTTGCGCGGGTGAGCTCGCTTAAAAAACGCAGCCCGCACGTGCTGCGCCATACGTTTGCTACAGCCATGCTTAATCATGGCGCCGGACTTGAGAGCGTTAAGAAGCTGTTGGGGCATCAGGAGCTGACAACTACTGAGATATATACTCATACCACGTTTGAACAGCTTAAGAAAGTTTACAAATCCGCCCATCCAAGGGCTTAACCCTTAAAATTACAAGGAGGTAACTATGGAAGTTAAAATTCAGTCAATCCATTTTGACGCTACTGAACAATTGAAGGCATTTATCGAAAAGAAAACTGCCAAGTTGGAAAAATCTTATGAGGATATTCAAACTGTAGAGGTTCAACTTAAAGTTGTTAAGCCTGCCACTGCCATGAATAAGGAAACAAGTATCACTGTAATGGTTCCCGGCTCACGTCTTTTTGTTGAAAAAGTGTGCGATACTTTTGAAGAGGGAATTGACCTCTGTGTGGACTCTTTGAAGGTTCAATTGGCGAAATTTAAAGAAAAATTGCGCAATAGATAAAAAAAATCGCGAAAAGTTTTGGAGATTAAAAAATAATGCCTATCTTTGCAGCCGTTTTAGGACACGTCCTTACAACAAGCGCCTAACGGCTGCTTAACGTTGCCTCTTTAGCTCAGTTGGCCAGAGCACGTGATTTGTAATCTCGGGGTCGTTGGTTCGAATCCGACAAGAGGCTCAAGAAAAGATGCTGAGAAGCTGTTGTTCTTTGAAAGTAAGTTGGGCAAATACCAGAGTGGCCAAATGGGGCAGACTGTAAATCTGCTGTCTTTCGACTTCGGTGGTTCGAATCCATCACCACCCACTCAGTAGAAGTCTTGCGGAAATAGCTCAGTTGATAGAGCACTAGCCTTCCAAGCTGGGGGTCGCGGGTTTGAGTCCCGTTTTCCGCTCTCGCTGCTGTAATAGCTCAGTGGTAGAGCACTTCCTTGGTAAGGAAGAGGTCCCGAGTTCAAATCTCGGTTACAGCTCTACGACTTTCTAATTTTTTAAAAACAGAAAAAAATACACGATTATTCATTAACAATAAATAAAAAGTAAAGCTATGGCTAAAGAGACATTCGTCCGTACCAAACCCCATGTAAACATTGGTACAATTGGTCACGTAGACCACGGTAAGACTACTCTGACTGCTGCTATCACAACAGTATTGGCAAAGAAAGGTCTTTCTGAAGTTAAGTCTTTTGACTCTATCGATAACGCTCCTGAGGAAAAAGAGCGTGGTATTACTATCAATACAGCACACGTAGAGTATGAAACAGAAAACCGTCACTATGCACACGTTGACTGCCCGGGACACGCTGACTATGTAAAGAACATGGTAACAGGTGCTGCTCAGATGGATGGTGCTATCATCGTTGTTGCTGCAACTGATGGTCCTATGCCTCAGACACGTGAGCACGTGCTTCTCGCTCGTCAGGTAAACGTTCCTCGTCTGGTTGTATTCCTGAACAAGTGCGATATGGTTGAGGATGAGGAAATGCTTGAGCTCGTTGAGATGGAAATGCGTGAGCTTCTCGATCAGTACGAGTATGATGGCGACAATACTCCTATTATCCGCGGTTCTGCTCTTGGTGCACTTAACGGTGTTGAGAAGTGGGAAGAGAAGGTAATGGAGCTGATGGCTGCTGTTGACGAGTGGATTCCGCTGCCTCCGCGTGACCTCGACAAACCGTTCCTGATGCCTGTTGAGGACGTATTCTCAATCACAGGTCGTGGTACTGTTGCTACAGGTCGTATCGAGACTGGCCGTGTTAAGGTTGGTGACGAAGTTGAACTCCTCGGTCTTGGTGAAGACAAGAAGTCAGTTGTAACTGGTGTTGAGATGTTCCGTAAGATTCTTGACGAAGGTGAAGCTGGTGATAACGTAGGTCTGCTTCTCCGTGGTATCGACAAGAACGAAATCAAGCGTGGTATGGTACTCTGCCACCCGGGTCAGATCAAACCTTACAAGAAGTTCAAGGCTCAGATTTATGTACTGAAGAAAGAAGAAGGTGGACGTCACACTCCGTTCGGAAACAAGTATCGTCCTCAGTTCTACCTCCGTACAATGGACTGTACAGGTGAAATCTCTCTGCCGGAAGGCGTAGAAATGGTAATGCCTGGTGATAACGTAACAATCACTGTTGAGCTTATCTACGCTGTTGCATTGAACGTAGGTCTGCGCTTCGCTATCCGTGAAGGTGGTCGTACAGTAGGTGCTGGTCAGATTACTGAAATCATCGATTAATCATTATCAATGATATAAGTTTTAGGTTCTCGTCTTCCGGCGAGAACCTATTTTACGGGAATAGCTCAGTTGGTAGAGCACTGGTCTCCAAAACCAGGTGTCGGGAGTTCGAGCCTCTCTTCCCGTGCCAAAATAAAGATAATATGTTTAAAAAATTCGCAAATTACTGCAAAGTTTGTTACGAAGAACTTGTGCATAAAACAACATGGCCGACACGTGCCGAACTTACTCATAGTGCAATGGTTGTATTATCTGCTTCCTTGATCATTGCAGTTGTAGTGTTCATTATGGATTCCGTGTTCCGGTTTGTTATGAGTACGATCTATCCTAATTAATCGTAAAAAGGAAAATGGCTGAATCAGGAAAAAAGTGGTATGTATTGCGTGCTGTCAGTGGTAAGGAGGCTAAGGTAAAAGAATATATCGATGCCGAACTTAAGCACAACACGCTTCTTTCAACTTATGTTTCTCAGGTACTTATACCTATGGAGAAGCATGCTTCTTTGCGTAATGGCAAGCGTGTGGTCAAAGAGAAGATTTCTCTCCCGGGCTATGTCCTCGTAGAGGCAGAACTGAAAGGAGACGTGGCACATACACTGCGCTTCATACCTAACGTACTTGGCTTCTTGGGCGGATTGGATAATCCTACCCCTGTTAAGCAGTCTGATATCAACCGTATCCTTGGAACGGCTGAAGAGTCAGTGCTGACGGAAGAAGTAAATATTCCGTTCTGTGTTGACGAGACAGTGAAGGTTACTGATGGACCGTTCAGCGGCTTTAGCGGTGTCATTGAAGAAGTGAATACCGAGAAGCACAAACTTAAGGTTATGGTTAAGATCTTTGGACGTAAAACTCCATTGGAATTAGGTTTTATGCAAGTTGCAAAAGAATAACGTGTTGTTACGGACACGTGTGTTCTTTTATAAAATCTCAAATTTTTTTAATTAACAAAAGAAATGGCTAAAGAAGTTGCTGGATTAATCAAATTACAGATTAAAGGTGGCGCTGCGAATCCTTCACCACCAGTTGGACCGGCTCTCGGTTCAAAGGGTATTAACATCATGGGATTCTGCAAGGAATTCAACGCCAGAACTCAGGATAAGGCTGGAAAAGTGCTTCCGGTTGTTATCACTTACTACACCGATAAGTCATACAGCTTCGAAATTAAGACTTCTCCTGCTGCTGTTCAGCTGCTGGAGGCAGCCAAGGTTAAGAGTGGTTCTGCCGAGCCTAACCGTAGAAAAGTGGCTTCTGTGACATGGGATCAGATCCGTGCCATTGCAGAAGACAAAATGGCTGATCTTAACTGCTTTACCGTAGAGTCTGCGATGAAGCTTGTTGCTGGTACGGCTAGAAGTATGGGCATCTCAGTTAAAGGGGACTTCCCTGGTAAATAATTTATAACTTCAAGAAAATGAGTAAACTGACAAAAAATCAAAAATCAGTAGCTGATAAGGTTGAAGCAGGGAAAGCATACTCTTTGAAAGAGGCTGCAGAGTTGGTTAAGGATATTACTACTACCAAGTTTGACGCTTCTCTTGATATTGATGTACGCTTGGGCGTTGACCCGCGTAAGGCTAACCAGATGGTAAGAGGCGTTGTGTCTCTGCCTAACGGAACTGGTAAGGTTACACGCGTGCTCTGCCTTTGTACTCCTGATGCTGAAGCTGCTGCAAAAGAAGCAGGTGCTGACTATGTAGGTCTTGACGAGTATATCGAAAAGATCAAAGGTGGATGGACAGATGTTGATGTTATCATCACAATGCCGTCATGCATGGGCAAGATTGGTCCTTTAGGACGTGTTCTTGGTCCGCGTGGCTTGATGCCTAACCCTAAGAGCGGTACTGTAACTATGGACGTTGCAAAGGCTGTCAAGGAGGTTAAGCAGGGTAAGATCGACTTCAAGGTTGACAAGGCTGGTATCATCCATGCATCAATTGGTAAGGTTTCTTTCACTCCGGAACAGATCTATCAGAATGCGAAAGAATTTATCGCTACTGTTATTAAACTGAAACCTTCTGCTGCTAAAGGTACATACATCAAGAGTATCTTTATTTCTAGCACTATGAGTAAGGGTATCAAGATTGATCCTAAATCAGTTGAATAACTCTAAAAGTTTTGTAAGATGAAGAAAGAAGTAAAAGATACTATAGTTGTTGAACTCGGTCAGAAGCTGAAAGAGTATTCTCATTTCTACCTCGTTGATGTAACAGGTATGAATGCTGGTGCTACAAGCAAGCTCCGTCGCGAGTGCTTCAAGAACGAAATCAAGATGGTCGTTGTAAAGAACACTCTTCTTCACAAGGCTTTCGAGGCTTCGGATGTTGATTATGAGCCTTTGTATGGCTGTCTGAAGGGTAACACTGCTGTTCTCTTCTGCAACACAGCTAACGTTCCAGCTAAGATGCTGAAAGGTTATGTAAAAGAGAGTATTCCTGCATTGAAGGCTGCTTATGCAGAGGAAAGCATCTATGTTGGTGCTGACAAGCTGGAAGAACTCGCAGCTCTCAAGAGCAAGGACGAAGTTATTGCAGACATTGTTGCATTGCTGCAGTCTCCTGCAAAGAACGTTGTTTCTGCTCTTCAGTCAGGCGCTCACACCATCCATGGTGTACTCAAAACTTTAGGCGAGCGTCCTGAGTAATTTTAACACCCAAACATTAATATTTAAAAACATTAAAATTTAAAATAAAATGGCAGATATTAAAGCTATTGCTGAAGAATTAGTAAATTTGACAGTTAAGGAAGTAAACGAGTTGGCAACAGTCCTGAAGGACGAGTATGGAATTGAGCCCGCTGCTGCAGCTGTTGCTGTTGCTGCTGGTCCTGCTGCAGGTGGTGCTGCAGCCGCAGCTGAGGAGAAGACATCTTTCGATGTTGTACTCGCTGAGGTTGGTGGTGCAAAACTGCAGGTAGTTAAGGCCGTTAAAGAGGCTTGTGGTCTTGGTCTGAAAGAGGCTAAGGATCTCGTAGACGGTGCTCCTTCTACATTGAAGGAAGGTCTGTCTAAGGACGAGGCTGAGAACCTGAAGAAGGCTATCGAAGAGGCTGGCGCTAAGGTTGAGCTCAAATAATTGAGACAATAAAAAATATTTCGGGTTAAGATTCTCCCAGTCGGAGAGTCTTAACCTTTTTGTGTCTTTTATTAATACCATGCAGTCAACCACCGCTGCAAGGTGTAGGTCAAGATTCATGACTTTGAAATCTGCGGCCATTTATTTTCAAGGTGGCATTTTTAACGGTAATAAAAATCTGTAATGGCTTCAAAAATTGTTGATAACAGAGTGAATTTTGCCAGCGTGAAGAATCCGATGCCGTATCCGGATTTCCTCGATGTGCAGTTAAAGTCTTTCAGAGACTTCTTACAGTTGGATACTCCGCCAGAGGAACGCAAGAATGACGGTTTGTATAAGGTCTTTGCTGAAAATTTCCCTATCACCGACACACGTAATAATTTCGTTCTTGAGTTCTTGGATTACTATATCGACCCGCCCCGTTACACCATCGACGAGTGTCTTGAGCGTGGACTTACATATAGCGTGCCCCTGAAGGCTAAGATGAAACTGTATTGTACTGACCCTGACCATGAGGACTTCGGTACTTTCATTCAGGATGTTTTCCTCGGCACTATTCCTTATATGACTGATAACGGCACATTTATCATAAATGGAGCCGAGCGTGTTGTTGTATCACAGTTGCACAGATCTCCCGGTGTGTTCTTCGGACAGGGCGTTCACGCCAACGGTACGGTGCTTTATTCGGCACGTATCATCCCGTTCAAGGGCTCATGGATTGAGTTTGCAACCGACATCAACAATGTGATGTATGCATACATCGACCGTAAGAAGAAGTTGCCTGTTACAACACTTTTGCGTGCTATCGGTTTCGAGACCGATAAGGATATTCTTCAGATATTCGACCTGGCTGAGGAAGTTAAGGTCAACAAGAAGAATATGAAGGATGCCATTGGCCGTAAGCTTGCTGCGAGGGTTCTGAAGAGCTGGAATGAGGACTTCGTTGATGAGGATACCGGTGAAGTTGTTTCTATCGAGCGTAACGAGGTTATCATGGAGCGTGAGACAGAAATCACAAAGGACAACATCGACGACATTATCGACAGTGGCGCTTCGACAGTTCTTCTCCACAAGGATATTGATTCTGCAAGCAAGTATTCAATAATCTTCAACACATTACAGAAAGACCCGAGTAACTCTGAGAAGGAAGCCGTGCTCTACATCTACCGTCAGCTGCGTAATGCAGATCCTGCCGATGATGCAAGTGCACGTGAGGTTATCCAGAACCTGTTCTTCTCTGACAAACGTTATGACTTGGGTGATGTAGGCCGTTACCGTATCAACAAGAAGTTAGGTCTTGATACAGACATGGATGTCCGTATCCTGACTAAAGAAGATATAATCGAAATTATCAAATATCTTATACAGCTGGTTAACTCTAACGCCACTGTAGACGATATCGACCACCTCAGCAACCGCCGTGTACGTACAGTAGGCGAGCAGCTGAGCAACCAGTTTTCTATCGGTCTGGCACGTATGAGCCGTACCATCAGAGAGCGTATGAACGTTCGCGATAATGAGGTGTTCACTCCTACAGACCTTATCAACGCCAAGACAATATCGAGTGTTATCAACTCGTTCTTCGGTACCAACCCGTTGTCACAGTTCATGGACCAGACCAACCCGCTTGCCGAAGTAACTCACAAGCGCCGTCTGTCTGCCCTTGGTCCTGGTGGTCTGTCAAGAGAGCGTGCCGGTTTCGAGGTGCGTGACGTTCACTATACACACTACGGACGCCTTTGTCCTATTGAGAGCCCTGAAGGTCCTAACATCGGACTTATCTCGTCTCTTTGTGTTTACGCTAAAATCAATGAGTTGGGATTCATCGAGACTCCTTACCGCAAGGTTAAGGACGGAATTGTTGATCTCGACAATGACCATATACTTTATCTTACTGCTGAAGAGGAGGAAGACCATATCATCGGTCAGGGTAATGCTCCGCTGAACGATGACGGTACGTTTATCCGTGAAGTGGTTAAGTGTCGTCAGGATGCCGACTTCCCCGTAGTGCCTCCTTCGGAGGTTGACCTTATGGACGTATCTCCTCAGCAGATTGCATCTATTGCTGCCGGACTCATTCCTTTCTTGGAGCACGACGATGCTCACCGTGCGTTGATGGGTAGTAACATGATGCGCCAGGCAGTTCCTCTGCTTCACAATGAGGCTCCTATCGTAGGTACCGGTATTGAGAAGCAGGTATGCGTTGACTCACGTACTATGATCACAGCCGAAGGCGATGGCGTAATCGAGTATGTTGATGCAACTACAATACGTATCCTTTATGACAGAACTGAGGAAGAAGAGTTCGTAAGCTTTGAGCCTGCTCTCAAGGAGTACAGAATACCTAAGTTCCGCCGTACTAACCAGAACATGACCGTTGACCTCCGTCCTATTTGCGACAAGGGACAGCGTGTAAAGAAGGGCGACATCCTTACAGAAGGATATGCTACAGAGGACGGCGAGCTGGCACTCGGACGCAACTTGCTTGTTGCTTACATGCCTTGGAAGGGATACAACTATGAGGACGCTATCGTGCTCAACGAGCGTGTAGTGCGTGAGGATATTCTTACTTCAGTACATGTGGATGAATATTCGCTCGACGTTCGTGAGACAAAGCGCGGTATGGAAGAGTTCACAAGCGACATTCCTAATGTCAGCGAAGAGGCTACCAAAGACCTCGATGACAATGGTATAATCAGAGTTGGTGCTCGTGTAGAGCCGGGCGATATCCTTATCGGTAAGATTTCACCTAAGGGTGAGAGCGATCCTTCACCTGAGGAGAAACTGCTCCGCGCTATCTTCGGCGACAAGGCTGGCGACGTGAAGGATTCTTCACTTAAGGCCAATCCTTCTCTTACCGGTGTCGTTATCGACAAGAAACTGTTCTCACGTGCCGTTAAGACACGTTCTTCTAAGCAGCAGGACAAGATCGTTCTGGCTAAGATCGACGAAGAGTATGCTGCCAAGATAGACGACCTGAAGGATATTCTTGTTGACAAGCTCCTCACTCTTACAGACGACAAGACGTCTATGGGTATCAAGGATTATACCGGTGCCGAGATTATTACAAGGGGAAGCAAGTTCACAATGGCTCAGCTGAAGAACCTTGAATATGACGGAATACAGTCTAACAACTGGACTAACGACGAACATACTAATGAGCTGATACAGAAGCTGATTATGAACTTCATCAAGAAGTACAAGCTCCTGGACGCTGAACTCAAGCGCCGTAAGTTCGCAATTACAATCGGTGACGAGCTGCCCTCAGGCATCCTGCAGATGGCTAAGGTTTACGTAGCCAAGAAACGTAAGATCGGCGTAGGTGATAAGCTTGCCGGTCGCCACGGTAACAAGGGTATCGTTTCTAAGATTGTACGTCAGGAAGATATGCCGTTCCTCGAGGACGGACGTCCTGTAGACTTGGTTCTTAACCCGCTGGGTGTGCCTTCACGTATGAACCTCGGACAGATATTTGAGGCTATTCTCGGTGCAGCCGGTAAGCGTCTTGGCGTTAAGTTCGCAACACCTATCTTCGACGGTGCCAAGCTTGACGACCTTCAGGAATGGACCGACAAGGCAGGTCTGCCGCGTCTCTGCTCAACACACCTCTATGACGGTGAGACAGGTGAGATGTTCGACCAGCCGGCAACGGTAGGTATCACATACTTCCTTAAACTCGGCCACATGGTAGAAGATAAGATGCACGCCCGCAGCATCGGTCCGTACTCTCTTATCACACAGCAGCCTCTTGGAGGTAAGGCACAGTTTGGTGGTCAGCGTTTTGGTGAGATGGAGGTTTGGGCTCTCGAGGCATTCGGTGCCAGCCATGTGCTTCAGGAAATCCTTACCATCAAGTCTGATGACGTAGTAGGCCGTTCAAAGGCTTACGAGGCTATCGTCAAGGGCGAGCCTATGCCTACACCGGGCATACCGGAGTCTCTCAACGTGCTGCTGCACGAGCTCCGTGGTCTTGGCTTAAGTGTTACCCTTGATTAATAACGAAACTCTTTACATAACAAATATAAACAAGAATTATGGCTTTCAAGAAAGATTCAAAGATAAAGAGTAATTTCACGAAGATTACTATCGGACTTGCATCACCGGAAGAAATCCTCGAAAGTTCTTTTGGCGAGGTTACCAAACCTGAGACCATAAACTATCGTACATATAAACCTGAGCGCGACGGACTTTTCTGCGAGCGCATCTTTGGTCCGACAAAGGACTATGAGTGTGCCTGCGGTAAATATAAGCGCATCAGATATAAAGGCATTGTCTGCGACCGCTGCGGTGTAGAGGTTACAGAGAAGAAAGTGCGCCGTGAGCGCACCGGACATATCGAGCTCGTTGTGCCTGTTGCACACATCTGGTATTTCCGTTCATTGCCTAACAAAATAGGTTACCTGCTCGGTATACCGACAAAGAAACTCGATTCTGTAATTTATTACGAGAAGTATATCGTAATACAGCCGGGTGTAATGGAAGGCCGTACAGACTCTGAGGGCGTTGAAATCAACGGTTCTCACAAGATGGACTTCCTTACTGAAGACGAATATGTAAACATCATGGACAACCTGCCCGACGGCAACGAATATCTTGACGATACAGACCCGAATAAGTTCATCGCCAAGATGGGTGCAGAGGCAATCTATGATCTGTTGGTAAATATCGATCTCGACTCTCTTTCTTATGAGCTTCGCGACCGTGCCAACAGCGACTCTTCTCAGCAGAGAAAGACCGAAGCCCTCAAGCGTCTGCAGGTTGTAGAGGCATTCCGCGGAAGCCGCAACATAAACAAGCCCGAGTGGATGATCATGAAGATTATTCCTGTTACTCCTCCTGAGCTTCGTCCGTTGGTTCCGCTGGATGGTGGCCGTTTTGCAACATCTGACCTCAACGACCTTTACCGTCGTGTCATCATACGTAACAACCGTCTGAAGAGACTTATGGAGATTAAGGCTCCTGAGGTTATTCTCCGTAACGAGAAACGTATGTTGCAGGAAGCTGTCGACAGCTTGTTTGACAACTCACGCAAGAGCAGCGCCGTTAAGAGCGATTCTAACCGTCCGCTGAAGTCTCTGTCTGACTCCCTGAAAGGTAAGCAGGGACGTTTCCGTCAGAACCTTCTCGGTAAGCGTGTCGACTATTCAGCACGTTCAGTTATCGTTGTAGGTCCTGAGTTGAAGATGGGCGAGTGCGGTCTGCCTAAGCTTATGGCTGCAGAGCTCTACAAGCCGTTTATCATCCGTAAGCTCATTGAGCGCGGTATCGTCAAGACTGTAAAGAGCGCAAAGAAGATTGTAGACCGCCGCGAGCCGGTTATCTGGGATATCCTCGAGAATGTGATGAAGGGTCATCCTGTATTGCTTAACCGTGCTCCGACACTTCACCGTCTTGGTATTCAGGCATTCCAGCCTAAACTTATCGAAGGTAAGGCTATTCAGCTCCATCCGTTGGCATGTACTGCGTTCAACGCCGACTTCGACGGTGACCAGATGGCTGTTCACCTTCCGTTGAGCAATGAGGCAGTGCTCGAGGCACAGATTCTGATGCTTCAGAGCCACAACATCCTTAACCCTGCCAACGGTGCGCCTATCACAGTGCCTTCACAGGATATGGTGCTCGGACTTTACTATATTACAAAGATTCGTCCGGGTGCAAAGGGTGAGGGACTTACGTTCTATGGTCCTGAAGAGGCTATCATTGCGCACAATGAAGGCAAGTGTGACCTCCATGCTCAGGTAAAGGTTGTTGTGAAAGACCTTGATGCAGACGGAAAACTTGTTGACAAGATGGTTGAGACTTCTGTCGGCCGTGTGATTGTCAACGGCATCATACCTGAAGAAGTTGGTTACGTAAATAAGATTATCTCTAAGAAGAGTCTTCGCGATATTATTGCCGACGTAATTAAGGCTGTGGGCTTTGCCCGTGCCTGCGAGTTCCTCGACGGTATCAAGAACCTTGGTTATCGTATGGCATATCTGGCTGGTCTGTCGTTCAACCTTGACGATATCATCATTCCGAAGGAGAAGGCCGACCTCGTTGCAAAAGGTAATGAGGAAGTACGTCAGATTACCGACAACTATAACATGGGATTCATCACTGACAACGAGCGTTACAACCAGGTAATTGACGCCTGGACACATGTCAACAACGAACTTGGTGATGTCCTGATGAAAGAGATGACTGAGGCTGACCAGGGATTCAACGCCGTCTACATGATGCTTGACTCTGGAGCCCGTGGTTCTAAAGACCAGATTCGTCAGTTGGCAGGTATGCGTGGACTTATGGCAAAACCGCAGAAGGCAGGTGCTGAAGGTGCTCAGATTATTGAGAACCCGATTCTTTCTAACTTCAAGGAAGGTATGAGCGTGCTCGAGTACTTCATCTCTACCCACGGTGCCCGTAAGGGTCTTGCGGATACCGCTATGAAGACTGCCGATGCCGGATATCTTACACGTCGTCTTGTTGACGTTTCTCATGACGTTATCATTACAGAGGAAGACTGTGGAACTCTGCGCGGACTTGTATGTACAGCATTGAAGAATGGCGATGAGGTTATTTCTTCTCTGTATGAGCGTATCCTCGGCCGTGTGTCAGTTCACGATATTATACATCCTAACACAGGCGAGCTTATCGTTGCTGCCGGTGAGGAAATTACAGAGCCTATAGCTCAGATTATAGAAGACAGCCCGATCGAGAGCGTTGAAATCCGTTCTGTGCTTACTTGTGAAAGCAAGAAGGGTGTCTGCATGAAGTGTTACGGCCGTAACCTTGCCACAAGCCGCATGGTGCAGAAGGGCGAGGCTGTCGGAGTCATCGCAGCTCAGGCTATCGGTGAGCCGGGTACACAGCTTACACTTCGTACGTTCCACGCCGGTGGTGTGGCTGCCAATGCTGCAGCCAATGCATCTATCGTTGCCAAGAACGACAGCCGCATCGAGTTCGACGAGCTTCGTACCGTGCCGTTTGTTGAAGAAGGTGACAATGGCGAGGTTCAGTGTGAGATGGTTGTAAGCCGTCTGGCCGAAATCCGTTTCGTTGATCCTAACACAAACATCGTGCTTTCTACTCTGAACGTTCCTTACGGAAGCTCACTCTACTTCAAGGGCGGCTCTATTGTTAAGAAGGGTGATATGATTGCACGTTGGGACCCGTTCAACGCCGTTATCGTTACCGAGTATGCAGGTACGCTGAAGTTCCGCGACGTTATCGACGGTGTTACGTTCCACTCTGAGACCGACGATACAACAGGTCTTACCGAAAAGATTATCACTGAGTCTAAGGATAAGAGCAAGGTGCCTACCTGTGATATCGTAGATAAGAACGGCGATGTTGTCGGTACATACAACTTCCCTGTGGGTGGTCACGTTGTTGTTGAAGACGGTCAGACCGTCAAGACCGGTGCAACCCTCGTTAAGATTCCTCGTACAGTTGGTAAGGCTGGTGACATCACCGGAGGTCTTCCCCGTGTAACAGAGCTCTTCGAGGCCCGCAACCCGTCTAACCCTGCCGTAGTGAGTGAAATCGACGGTGAGGTTACAATGGGTAAGGTTAAGCGTGGTAACCGTGAGATTATCGTTACCTCAAAGACAGGCGAGCAGCGCAAGTATCTCGTTTCTCTGTCAAAGCAGATTCTGGTTCAGGAGCACGATGCCGTTCGTGCCGGTACTCCTCTGTCAGACGGTGTTATTACGCCTAACGACATCCTTTCAATCAAGGGTCCTACAGCCGTTCAGGAGTATATCGTAAACGAAGTACAGGACGTATACCGTCTGCAGGGTGTGAAGATCAACGACAAGCACTTTGAAATCATCGTTCGTCAGATGATGCGCAAGGTACAGATCAATGATCCGGGTGACACAACCTTCCTTGAGCAGGAGATTGTCGACAAACTCGACTTCGCTGAGGAGAACGACCGTATATGGGGTAAGAAAGTTGTTACCGACGCCGGCGACAGCGAGACTCTTAAGAAGGGTCAGATTATCTCAGCCCGCAAGCTGCGTGATGAGAACTCAACTCTGAAGCGCCGCGACCTTAAGACTGTTCAGGTGCGTGATGCCGTTCCTGCAACATCGACTCAGATCCTGCAGGGTATCACACGTGCTGCTCTCCAGACTAAGAGCTTCATGTCTGCTGCATCATTCCAGGAGACAACCAAGGTGCTCAACGAGGCTGCTATCCGCGGAAAGGTAGACTATCTGGAAGGCATGAAAGAGAACGTTATCTGCGGACACCTTATCCCGGCCGGTACAGGTCTGCGTGAATTCGAAAAGATTATTGTAGGTTCACGTGAGGATTATGACCGTATACAGGCAAACCGCAAGAATGTGATTGACTATAGCGAAAAGCAGACAGCTGAGAAAGAATAATTTCAAGGCTAAAACTATATAAGCAAAACGGCGATGCAATGTTAACATGCATCGCCGTTTTGCTTATATGTTATATCCAAATTAAAGAAATTTATTTATTTTCTTTTAAAAAATTTGTTTGCATTATAAAATTTCATATATTTGTAGAATTAAAAATATTATTGAAATCCTTGTTAATCTCTGAATGAGCTGGTCTTGCGTTTATTGCAAACCAAAATCTTTGGATGTTTAAATTAAGGGCTTATGAAAAATAACACAGCAGATATATACTTTATTCTAGATGGATAGCAGTATGGCTATTCCCAATATTATAATTGTAAAGCTGTTGGATGTTTTTGAGTAATGTAAGCCTAATATCAATTTTGATTTATATAATTATTGGATTAGATGTTTAATTTAAAATAATTGCGTTATGATTAAAAGATTACTTTCTTTGGTAACCGCTTTTGTTGCGTTTTGCTGTATAGCAAATGCACAGGCATTTCAGCGGAATGAGGCCGGTTTAGGACTCAAGTATAATAAGATTGAGAAAATGGCACCGACTCGTGCTGCTGCCGAGGGAGTGGTTTTCACTTATGCTCAGGGAGATACCTATGTTGGTGTAGGAGCAGGTACAGATCATTATGATTGTGCGATTTTTGTTCCAGGAAAGTTCGCGGGTAATAAAATTGATCAGGTGGGCTTTTACCTTATTGACCATAAAGTTGTAGATAATGTAAAGTGCTGGATCGCAAAAGAACTGCCAAGTAGCATCACTTCTTCAGACTGTGAGTTTTTTAAAGACATCACTCCTACAACTTCAATTAGTGTTGACGGAAATCCTGAAATCGTAACAGTTGAAAACTATACAATTCCTGCAGAGGGCTGTTATGTCGGTTATTCGTTTGATGTTACATCACTCACTTCACAGGCCGGTCAATATCCTATTGCCTTTGATGGCTCTAGCTATTGTGATGAATACGGAGGATACGTTTGCCTGCAGGGCAAATGGGACAACATGGCAAGCTATGGTTTTGGAAACTTGTTGACATTGGTTTCAATGTCAGGTGACAATTTCCTCGGTAATGCCGCTTCATTTGTTTCAGACAATATAGGTCGAGTAATTACAATGAAAAACGGTAATGTTAATATTTCTGCAATGATCAAAAATGATGGTGTAACACCAATGACTTCTGTGTCTTATACAGTTAAGGATGTTGCAACTGGAGAGACATCAGCAGAAAACACTGTAAACTTGGATAATGTTGAATTTAACAATAATGGTGTGATTAACATCCCATTGACAGCCGGCAATGAGGCAAAAGAGGAAGAAAAAGAAATTGTTATTACTAAGGTAAACGGACAGCCAAACGAAACAGCCAATGCTACATGCAAAGGTTCTTTGATTGTTCTCACAAATGCTATTAAGCGCAGATCTGTTGTAGAGGAATTTACAGCTACAGGTTGTGGATATTGTACTCGCGGATATGCAGGTATGGCTGCATTGGCAGACAAATATCCTGAGTCGTTCATCGGTATTGCCGTACACGGAAAGATGAACTATGACGACCCGATGAGAATTACTGACTATAATTCTGTCATGGCAACGGTTCAGGGTTACCCATCTGCATTCATAAACAGAGGTCCTTCTATTGACCCATATTTCGGCACATCACAAAGTAAACTGCTTGGCGTACTTGACGATTTCGAGGCAAGTCTTACTATGACAGAAGCTGAAATGTCTGTATGGCCGGAGTGGAACGAAAGCCAGACTGAAATAAATGTAATCACCGACGTGCAGTTCTTCTACAGCAGCAATAATGCTCCTTATGCATTGGCTTATGTTCTGCTTGCTGACGGTTTGCAGGGCAGCGAGAGCAACTGGTGGCAGACTAACTACTATTCTGGAACAACTGGTGCTGAGAATGAGCCTTATATTTATGAGTATACACAAAAAGGTGAGCAGATAAAGGATATGGTTTATGATCATGTTGCCATTATGGCCAAGGATGTAGCTGAAGGTATCAAGGGTTCAATAGCTGCTCCCCTTGTAGCAGATGCAGTTCAGCGTCATGAAACAACTTTCGATCTCTCTAATGGCGTTACTTCTGCCAGCAAGTTCAACCTCTTGCAGGATAAGTCAAAGCTGAAGGTTGTTGCTATGCTTATCAACACAGAGACTGGTGAGATTGTAAATGCTGCAGAGAGAGCTGTTGGTACATTTGGTACAGGTATCAACGTTGTTGATCCTTCAGAGAAGGAAGTTAAGGAAGTTGCCCGCTATACTATTGACGGCGTGCAGCTCAGCGCTCCTGCAAAGGGCATCAATATCGTTAAGATGTCTGACGGAACAACAAGAAAGGTTGTTGTAAAGCAGTAATTGAATAATTCTGAATTTTAAGAATTCAGAGTAGGATAAGATTTTGGCCATTAGAAAATATTAGGGCTGTGTATGAGGCTTCTGATAATTTTCTGATGGCCATTATTGTTTTATTATATTTGGCCTGTCCTTGTGCGCATTGCCGTATGTTTGATGGTTTAACCCCAATCTGTCATTATACAGCATTTGGCTTTATTATTTCATGCATTCATGCCTTCGGCCCGTCTTTTCGTTTCTATTGAGCGAATCTTAATAACCGATTTTGATTTAACTCCAATTTGCTATTATGTTTCCGTCTTTTTGCTTTTTGTTATTTGCTGCCATGGCCGGATTGTCTAAGGAATATGTTGACAGCACGGTAGCAACAGAAAAAAGAAATACGGATAAGGCTGCAATGAACCAGGCGGAATAAGTCTTATATGCTTAATGATTTGGGGTTGATCGTAACGTATCTACGATGTGCCTTAATATGCATTTTGCCGGTTTGGGATAGCTAATATAAGATAATCCCTAACCGGCAAAATGTTGATGAAAGAATAGACTGGTTAAAGTCTATAAAGGTGTGTTACTGATCTTTCTTAGATTTTATCCGGATGCAGCCGGCCGTCACTTGTTTTCATTCTTGCTCTCTTCCAGCTTTCTGTGCTGATAGAGCTGATAAGAGTTTATCACGTTGTGCCATATGCTGTAGAAGCCGCCGGCTACTGCCGTTATCGGTGTGAAGAAGGTGTATCCCATCCATATTGCCAGCACGGTGTTCTTTTGTCCAAGCGACTGTCCTGCCGTAATCTTGTCGTTGTATAACGCACCTACCTTGCGTCCGAGCCAGAACTGGAGCAGACAGCTGATAAGCGATGCAACCACTAGGCCGAGTTCGGTGGCAATGGCCACGTCGGCATGAACAATGGTGCGTGTCGTGACGGTCATGGCAAGCGTAAGCGCAACTGCCCAAAGATAGAAGCTCAGGTCGCTGTAGTGAGATATCGTGAAGTGGAGTCTTGGCGAAAGATATCTCAGCAGGATGGCAGCCAGCAGGGGCAGAAGCAGCAACGGGAACACCTTGCCGAGTATCAGCATTGCCGAGTTAAGTATGCCGAGCTCCGGATTGGGATGTACATACGGCACAAGTGCCGGTATGAATGCCGCCGTGATGATGTTTATCAGTATGGTGTATGTGGTTATGTGGTTAACATTTCCGCCAAGCTTTTTTGTTATCACCGCACCGGCCGTGGCCGTAGGACATATCAGGCATATCATGGCGCCCTCGAGCACAATGCGCAGTCCGCTGTGCGGCATGAGCATAAGCGCCACGGCTATGGCTGTGAATGTGCCGGCCTGGAAGAGCAGCAGCCACGGATGCCACTTGCACAGGCGGAGCTTCTTGGGGTTCACCTTGCAGAAAGTGATAAACAGCATGGCAAATATCAGCATGGGCTGCAGCAGCTCGATGGCTTTGAGGGCAAAGTGGTGAGTAGGTTGCAGCGCGGGTATTGCCGTGTAGACAAAATAGGCAGCAATGCCGGTAATGATGGCGATGATAAGCGTCCAGTCTTTTAAGAATTTGATGATTTTCATTTTGTATTTTCTTTCAGTCAGGCAAACTTACTACTTTTTCCGCAATCTTGTCAATATTTTTTGCTTTTTGTTTATATCTTAGGTGCCATATTCCTTTATATATGTTCCGGCAGCATAATCTAGGCATACTTTTGTTCGTTTATTTCGGCGTTATTTCTTAAATTTGTGCCAAATTGAAGATATACAGAAAAGTCAGATGGATAGATTAGATGATTATATATTAAGTTTTCTCCGCCACACAGCCGGTGTGTCCGAGAGCGTTTTGTCGTGGGTATATCCGCTCACGGCCCTGTTTGCCATAGGTCTTGTTTCGTATCTCTGCACGGCGCTGTTCCGCTATGTTGTCATGCCGGCAGTGCAGAAGCTTACCGAGCGCACCAAGGCCACATGGGACGACTATCTGTTCAACGACCGTGTGATGAAAGCCTTCCGCCGCATCATACCTCCCGTGTTGTGGTATGTCCTGTTGCCGTTTGCCTTTGCTGCCGACAGCAGTGTGCTGCCCGTGCTGCTCAAGGCCTGCAACATCTACCTCGTGGTGGTGTCGCTGTTCTTTATAAGCGAGTTTCTCCATTCGCTCTATGAGATATCCAGCGAGCACCAGAAGCTGCGTAACCGGCCGCTGAAGGGCATCTATCAGATGTTCAACCTCATGGCCGTTGTGGTGGGCTTCATCCTCGTGGTGAGCATCATCGTCAACAAGAGTGCCGGCACCGTGCTTGCCGGTCTTGGCGCTTCTGCTGCCATCATCATGCTGATTTTCAAGGACACCATCCTCGGTCTTGTGGCCGGCGTGCAGCTTACGGCCAACGACATGCTGCGTCCGGGCGACTGGATAACCATGAACAAGTATGGTGCCAACGGATATGTAAGGGAAGTGTCGCTCACCACTGTCAAGGTGCAGAACTTCGACAAGACCATCACCACCATACCGCCTTATCTGCTCGTGAGCGACTCGTTCCAGAACTGGCGCGGCATGCGCGAGGCGGGCGGACGCCGACTGAAGCTGTCGGTCAACATCGACGCCAACACCGTACACTTCTGTTCGCCTGACGAACTGCGCAGCTACGAAGAGAAAGGATATATAGCCAAAGGCCAGTATGACTCTGCTGACAGGCCCGTTGCCAACACGCAGGTGTACCGCAACTTTATGATGGACTTCATGTCGCGCCACCCCAACGTCAACAAAGACCTTATGATAATGGCACGCATGCTTCAGCCCACGCCAGAGGGCCTGCCTCTCGAGCTTTACTGCTTCTCGGTGTTCCCCGACTGGAAACCCTTCGAGCTGTTTCAGGGTGAGGTGCTCGACTATGCCATCGTTATGGCGTCAGAGTTCGGCCTGCGCATCTTCCAGCGTCCTGCCGGCAGCGATCTTGGCTCGCCCGTAGCCTAATGCCGGCCTGATGTGCCGTGGCTTGTGCCTGATGCCAGTGCCGGTGTCGTGTTGTTATGTCATCTCATTGCGTCGCAACCCTTTCATAGTGTCATCTGCATTATGTTAAGAAAAATAGCTGAAACAGCCGCAATGCATCTCATGATCATAGCTGATGCCGTGCCGAATGGGGCGTGTAGTGCGGCGCTTATAGCGTATTCGCACCAAAACCCTGCCTTTTCCAGTGCGTAAAAGGCAGGGTTTTGTATGCTCAAAGGCCGTCTTCTGTTTGCTAAAAGACTACGTTTTGCATTGCCGTTTGCCGTGTTTTACATTGTAGCCTGCCGCCCGGCATTGCACACATTTGCCACTTTGCCCCATAAAACGCTGTAATAATGTGCTTTCTCTTTGCACACATTTTCAGACCATATTTGCGCATAAAGTATTTTATTTTCTGAAAACCGCAGAATGAGAGTCTCACGGCAAATCAATGTGTAAGCCTTGTCCTTGTTTTATGTTGCATTTGTCAAGACAGCAGCTCAATCGCTCCGGCAGTGCATCCTAATCACACATATTGCGGCCGTGCTTGCCAAGTTTTTCGTGTTAAATAGCTGATTTTCAGAAAAAATGTGTAAGTTTGCACTTTATAAATAGCAATAAAAAAGAAAAAAAGACAATGGGAAAGATAATACTTACCGGCGACCGCCCTACCGGAAAGCTTCATTTGGGCCACTATGTTGGCTCGTTGCGCCGCAGGGTGGAGCTGCAGAATGAAGGCGACTTCGACCGCATGTTTGTGTTCATTGCCGATGTTCAGGCACTTACCGACAATGCCGACAACCCCGAAAAGGTCAGACAGAACATCATCGAGGTGGCTCTCGACTATCTTTCGGCAGGACTCGACCCCGAAAAGGTTACGCTCTTTGTGCAGTCGATGATACCCGAGCTGGCCGAGCTGACGGTGTATTACATGAACCTTGTCACCGTGTCGCGCCTTCAGCGCAACCCTACGGTGAAGACCGAGATACAGATGCGCAACTTCGAGACGAGCATCCCCGTGGGCTTCTTCACATATCCTATAAGCCAGGCTGCCGACATTACGGCCTTCAAGGCCACTACGGTGCCTGCCGGCGAGGACCAGGAGCCTATGCTCGAGCAGACGCGCGAGATAGTGAAGCGCTTCAACAATATATACGGCGACGTGCTTGTTGAGCCTAAGATAATGCTGCCCACCAACTCGGTGTGCTGCCGCCTGCCGGGAACCGACGGCAAGGCCAAGATGAGCAAGAGCCTCGGCAACTGCATCTATCTGTCTGACACGCCCAAAGACATGCAGCAGAAGGTGAAGAGCATGTATACCGACCCGGGACACCTGCGCGTGGAAGACCCCGGAAAGGTGGAGGGCAACACGGTGTTTACATACCTCGAGGCGTTCAGCACGCCCGACGACTTTGCCGAATTCTGGCCTGAGTATAAGAGTCTCGACGAGCTGAAAGACCACTACCGCCGCGGCGGACTGGGCGACATGAAGTGCAAGAAGTTCCTCATAAAGGTGCTCGACCGCCAGCTTGAGCCTATCCGTCAGCGCCGCCATGAGTTTGAACAGGACATCCCGGAGGTTTACAACATCATGAAGAAAGGCTCAGAGGCTGCCCGCGAGGTGGCAGCGCAGACTCTGCACGACGTGCGCGAGGCCATGCGCATCAACTATTTTGACGACCTCGACCTTATCAAGGAGCAGGCTGCCAAGTATAAGGCAGGCGAGTAGGAGGCCGGTGTAGCATATAATACATACGTTAGTATAAATGACGGGCCGCATATCCTGACAATGGGGATATGCGGCCCTGCGTGATATATAAGGACTTTTATTGTAGGTGTCAGCGGTTGATTACCTTCCTGGCTGTTCCGTCGCTCATGCGTATTATGTTTATTCCGCGTGCGGGTTTTGCCAGCTTTCTTCCGTCAATGCCGTAGCGTGCCGTCTCTGTTGCGCCGGCTGCTGTCTCGCTTTCTATGCCCGACGTCTCGCTCTCCTTTATAATAAACTCCTTCCATACGTCGGCCTTTTCATATTCGGCCTTGGCTCCTTGCGGCACATACAGCAGGCAGTCCTGCGGCACGTCGCTGTCCCATCCGGCAAATGACGTGTTGTCGCATGCCGGCGGTGTGACGGCCTTGCAGTCTACTTCTGTCAGCATGTTGTAGGCAAATGCCGCATAGCCTATCGACTCGAGCGTAGACGGCAGCGTCAGCTTCGTCAGGCTTTCGCAGTTGATGAATGCCATCTGGTCGATAGTCTTCGTTCCTTCGCCTATTGTCAGCTCCTCAAGATACACCATGTAAGAGAACGCGTTGCGCGGTATCGTGGTGATAGAGCCGGGCAGAGACATCACTACCACGCCCTCGCATCCGTCGAATGCCCCTTCGCCTATGGTCTTTACGGTTTCGGGCAGGTTGATGTTCTCCATTGTGTAGCAGCTCGAAAAGGCATTTTCGCCTATGCTCTCAAGACCTTCCGGGAACACTACGTCGAGCAGTCTCATGTTGTTCTGGAATGCGTTGTCGCCTATTGTCTTCACTCCTTCAGGTATGTTCACGCTTTCAAGGTTAGAGCATCTGTCGAACATATAGTCGGGTATGGCCGTCAGACCTTCGGGCAGAACTGCAGATTTTAGTGCCGTGCAATTGGAGAAGCATCCCTCCAGCTCGGTAACAGAGTTAGGTATCTCTATGGTTTCGAGCTTTTCGCAGTAAGAGAATGCCGAACCCTCTATGCTCTGCAGGCCGTCGTTCAGACTGACGGATGCAAGACTGCTGCACATAAAGAACGCCGACTCGTCTATCTCTTTCAGCGTTGCCGGACATTCGAGGCTGGTCAGCATGCAGCTGCTGAATGCCTCTTTGCCTATTTTTACGAGATTTTTCGGCAGCGTTATTTCTGTTATTGCCGTGCCCGAGAAGGCGTTTGCCGGTATCTCCTCGCATTCTTCAGGAAGAGTTACCGAAGTCAGCTTGCCGCAGTTTCTGAACATGCCTTTGGCCGGCATGATGCCGTTGACAAAGCTGAACGATGCAATTTGCGTCTCTGAAAAGGCATAGCTGCGTATCTCTTTCAGACCGTCGGGCAGTGTTATCTCGCTCAGGGCGGTGCATCTCATGAATGCGCTGTCGCCCACAACCGTTGTTCCTGCCGGAAGGCTAAGGCTTTCCAGCTTGTCGCAGCTGTAGAATATGCAGTTGCCCATCTCGTTGTCGCTGGTATAAAATTCCTTGTTGTTCACATAGTCGGTGTAGTAGGCTTCGCCTCCAGCCACAACCTTAGCCTCGCTCAGGTCGAGCGTTGCCAGCTTGCCTTCAGTGGGCACGTTGTCGAGGTCGATGCCTGCCATGTCGCGCAGCAATATGAAGTCGGTGCCGTTCAGGTTTCCGGTTATCTTGAGCGATGTAATGGTGTATTTGTCGCTGCCTATCTGTTCCGACAGAGTGCCTGCCGTCTCAACATTCACTGTGGTCTGTTGCGCCTGTGATATGGCCGCGATTGCTGCCATGCAGACTGTAAGTAGTAAAGCTCTTTTCATGGTTAAATCGTTTTTAGGGTCATACAATTTTATTCTTGCTCTCGTTTATCTCACGACAACCTTTCTGGCGGTTGTCTTTCCGTTGCTTAGTGTGGTGCGTATTATGTTTACGCCTCTGCCGGCCTTGCTCACCTTGCTTCCCGTTATGCAGAATATCTCTTCGCTGACAGGGCTGCCGTCTTCGTCGGTCGTGGCTGCGTCTATGCCGGTGCCAGTTTCGGGTGTAACCTTCTGCATGAATATTGAGGTGGTGCCGTTGCGCTCCTCGTCCCAGCTTGTCAGGAAGTATTCTCCGTTTATCATGGCCGATGATTTCAGGTTGACTTTCTTTGTCGGAGTCTCTGTAAACTGAATTGTTCCGCAGGTCTTGTTGCCGCCGGCATCATATATGTCGAGCAGTGAGTTCACCGCCTTTGTTGCGCCGTCGAGTTTCTGATAGAACAGGGCAGCGTTGCCGTTGCCGGCGTCCTGCACGCTGTAGAACGAGTACATGTCGCCGTTCTGCATGGCGGCCACCTCTATGTTGCCTTCCGGCAGTGCCTGTCCGTCGGTGGTGTATCTTTTCATGTAGAGTCCCTGAGTGTTTGAGTTATTTTTGTCAAACTGCTGGTATGCGCAAGCGAAGGTGTTGTCGCTGCTGATGTATGCCACGGCAGGTTGTGCTCCGCCATAGTTGCCGTCGTTGAGGATTATGCCTCCGGGATTGCCGTCGAAAGCCGTTTTTCCGTTACTCCTGACATAGACAAACGCACTGTTGAAGTTTGCGTCCATGCATGTTATCAGTGCTCCGTTGTCGGGTCCGGGCACAATCTTTAGCACTTCCCATGGCTTAGGAGATGCCAGTCCGCCGTTGAACACCGTCTCGTCCTCTTCCGTAAGGCTTTCCCCGTTGCCGTCAATGAGCTTGGTCTTCAGCGAACTGCTCTCATATATATAGGTAAGAAGGGCGTTGTCGCCGTCGCTTTTTGTCACAAAGGGGTAGGGAGTGCTCTTGTAGGTAGTCTCCACGGCTGTCTTCTGCCATATAGAGTTGCCGTCCTTGTCGAGTCTTTCAATGGCTATGCAGTCTTTTTGTGCGTTGTCGTCGCGATACATGTAGGCGCATATACATCCGCCGTCGTCGAGCGCACACATGCTTAGTCCGACCTGTGTGGCAAAACCCTTGCCGCTGTTGAGCACGGTTCCGTTCCATAGCTGCCTGCCGTCTGGCGCATATTTATATATGGTGTATGTATTCAGCTTGCTGTCAGGAGCAGTTCTGAAGTCCTGCACGCCGACAAACGCCTGTCCGTCTTTGTCGAGAGCCAGATGCTGGTTGTAGGCCGACCACACTTTGTTGGCTTCCTGTGAGATGATTTTTCCGCCCCTCTCCATAACCTTGTTGCCGTCTTTATCTATTATTTGCAGGCGCATGCCCAGGGTTCCGTTCATGTTTGTGATGAAGAAGACATAGGTTACTCCGTCCTTGTTCGTGGCCACTTCGTTTTCGTCAAAGGCCAGTCCTGTCGGTGTAATCTGAGTGTTCTTGCCTAAGTCGGTTGTCCATTGGGCGCGTGTCATGCCCGCTATGAATATTATTACTGCAGTAAGGAGTATTATTCTTCTTTTCATGACAGATGGTTTTAAGGGTTATACATAATAAAGTTATCTAAAAACAAAAGTAATACTTGTTTCATATATAGTGGCTGACGTAGAGGTCTTTCGCAAATATACGCCTAATAATGTTTTTGTGCAATAGCCGGATGCTCCAAATGTTTGCTATTTCATGAAATAACAAAAGAAATGCTTTAAATTTGCCTGCGTATGCCCAGATTTTGATTATAATTCTTATATTTGCCGATACAAAAAGTCTCAGTTATGAATATTATCGCCGTCATTGCAGCTGCCTTGCTGCTGATTATTCCTTGTTCCGGTAGCCTTGCTGCCGGAAACAGCCGTGCTGCAGAGATTGCAGAGACGGCGCAGAAGGATTATTATTCAGGCGAATATTTTGATGCTCTCGAAGGATTCATAACCGGCCTGAAGGTTGCACGCGACGAGAAGGACAGTCTGTCGCTCATGATATGCACAGGATATATAAGCAACATATACAATTGCTTCAACGACTACAGCAGCAGTCTGGCTTATCTGCTTGAGGGATACGAGGTTGCCCGGATGTGCAACAATGAGAATATGAATGCCCGCTTCCTTTCAAACATTGTAAGTACGTGCTGCCGGTTGGGCGATGTTAAGAGTGCGGAGAAATATTATGCCCTTGAAGAGAAGGTCGCTATGAATGACCGGGACGAGAACGACTATTATCTCCTTTATAATAAGGCACGCATCATGCAGGCCGGAGGAAGATTCAATGAGGCCTTGCAGATGCATCACAGACTGTTGGACATGGCTAAGAGACGCGGCATGGCTGAGTTGTATTCACTTATTCAGTATAGCGAGATAGGCAATGTGCTTGTCAGGCTTGGCCGGTATTCTGAGGCACGCAAATATGGCGAGATGTGCATGAGCCTGTCGGGAAGACTTGGCGACGACGACCTAAAGATTAATGCGTATAATATTATGGCAGGAGCCTGCAAGGGGCTTGGGCAGGCAGACCAATGTGCCTTGTATCATTCTAAGGCGCTGGCTCTTACTGATTCTGTATTTAATCCTAGACGTTTTTATATGGTGCGCAACCGTCTAGACGTTTATCGCGACAGTGTGGCCGGCGAGCGTATAACGATGCTGAACGGTATAGTTACACGGCAGTCGGATGCGATGTTCCTGCTTATTCTTCTTGTTGTTGTTATGTTTGCTGTGTCTGGTGCGGTGTGGTATGCTTATCGCAGACAGACAAGAACTAAGGGTGCTTTGCCTGAAAAGGCTGCTGCTGCCGACTGTGACATGCTTCCTGGTGATTGTATGCCAGTAGAGTCGGTGTTGTTGACTGTAGAGGCTGCTGCACCTGTACAACTATCAGAAACTGATTCTGCTGTTGAAGAGCAGTGCCTTATGAGTCGTGAGCAGGCCGAAGCTTTATATGAGAAAATAGAACAGGCATTTAATGATGTTGCAGTTATATCAGAACCCGAATTCAGTTTGGGCACCTTATCGCAGTTGGTAGGCTCTAATATGAAATATGTATCGTGGGTGATAAACAGTTTTTATGGTAAAAACTTTAAGACTATCCTTAATGAGTGCCGTGTGCGTGAGGCATGTATCAGACTGGGCGACACGGAGCGTTATGGCAACATCACTATTCAGGGAATATATGAAAGTCTGGGATACCGCAGTGCATCAAGTTTCAACCGGGCTTTTAGGCAGGTTACCGGCATGTCGCCATCAGCCTTTCTTAAGCAGGCCCAGGTAGAAAAGGTGTAGTGAGGCAGAGGCAAATGCTGTTTTGTGCGACGTCATATTGCTGATGTTGTCTTTCTTTTGTGAGCGCGATGACCGTCAGTTGTGTTTTATTATATGTAGACGGACGTCGGGCGTTAGGTTAAAATGGCGTTGTCTGATTGTGATTTATTTAACGCTTAATGCACATTCCTGATCTTTAGCTAATGTCTTTTTCGTGTTGTGTTTGCAGTCTCCATCCTTAATTGTTTATGCCGTTTATGAATGTGATTTTGGGCCGGTGCTGGCTTTATGTATGTCATGTGGTATGTTGAAAATTTATGACTTTGTTGCGCAGAATATTTATTTTAATGTTTTTGTTACCAAAAATATATCCGTTATTGCTTGTTTTTCTGCCAAAAAGGTTTATCTTTGCATTACTTTCTATCAGGCTCCGTGCTGAGCATAAGTAAGGCTGCATGCTTGTGGCTGTAATGCTTTGAATAACGTATGCCGGTATTCTAAAAAAATAATCCGGTTAAATAGGCGGCTCTAGATGCTGTCTTAAAATTCAGGCGGAAGGTGCTGACTGATGGCTACAGGTGATGAGCTGTATGCCGAGAAACAGAGATATGAAACTTTATACATTAATATAATAATACAAAGAAATGGAAAACAAAAATAACAATCAGGGTCAGTTTCAAGTAGATCTGCCCGCAGATGTATCACAGGGACAATACGCAAACTTTGCTATTATAACACATTCAAGTTCTGATTTCGTGCTCGACTTTGCCCGCATCCTTCCCGGTGTACCCAAGGCAACAGTTAAGTCACGTGTGATTCTTGCTCCTGAGCATGCAAAGCGTCTGCTTATGGCTCTTCAGGACAATATCGTAAGATATGAGAATGCTTTCGGTCAGATAAAGATTCCGCAGCAGGAAAAAGGCACTATTGCACCTTTCCACATTAATAAGGGTGAAGCCTAATTTTTCATCTTAGAAGAATTGATAAGTGTCTACAAGTGCATTTAAATAAGCATATTGTAGTTAATTTATTTTAATAAAGCCTATATTGTGCAAATTTTATGCCGATATAGGCTTTTTGGATTCTTTATAATTATGTAATTTAAAGAATTATTCTTACCTTTGCAGCCCAAATCGGTCTATGTTCTATTGGCCGTATTACAATAATAAGAAAATAACAAAACAAAATATATAACTAAAAATTTAACAACAATGCCTACAATTCAACAATTGGTAAGAAAAGGTAGAAAGGCGCTTGTTGACAAGAGCAAATCACCGGCTTTGGATTCATGTCCTCAGCGTCGTGGTGTTTGTGTTCGTGTTTACACAACAACCCCTAAGAAACCTAATTCGGCAATGCGTAAAGTTGCCCGTGTTCGTTTGACAAACCAGAAGGAAGTTAACTCTTACATACCGGGAGAGGGACACAACCTTCAGGAGCACTCTATCGTACTCGTACGTGGCGGTCGTGTAAAGGACCTTCCTGGTGTACGTTATCACATCGTTCGTGGTACTCTTGATACAGCTGGTGTAGCAAACCGTACACAGCGTCGTTCTAAGTATGGCGCAAAGCGTCCTAAGGCTAAGAAATAATCGTTAAAAGCCAGTTTTTAGGACATAATTGACATTTTATTAACGTTTTGCTGGAGAATTGTTATAAAGGTTGAGTAAGCAGTTCTGGTGAGAACGCTGAAGAACAAGAGAACAGCCCCATGCAGAATTAATTTCAAAACAAAGAAATGAGAAAAGCAAAACCAAAGAAGCGCGTGGTCCTTCCGGATCCCGTTTACAATGACCAGAAAGTCTCAAAATTCGTTAACCATCTGATGTATGATGGAAAGAAAAATACTTCTTATGAGATTTTCTACAAAGCATTAGACACAGTAAAAGAGAAAATGGCTAGCGAGGAAAAGTCTGCTCTTGAAATATGGAAGGCAGCCCTCGACAATATTACTCCTCAGGTTGAGGTTAAGAGCCGTCGTATCGGTGGTGCTACATTCCAGGTTCCTACAGAAATCCGTCCTGACCGTAAGGAGAGCATCTCTATGAAGAATATGATTAACTATGCACGCAAGCGCGGCGGTAAGACAATGGCCGACAAGCTCGCTGCTGAAATCATGGATGCTTATAACAATCAGGGTGGCGCATTCAAGCGTAAGGAAGATATGCACCGCATGGCTGAGGCTAACCGTGCATTCGCTCACTTCAGATTTTAATAATACAGACAGGTAAAAAGAATCATGGCAAAGCAAGATTTACATTTGACCCGTAATATCGGTATTATGGCTCACATCGATGCCGGTAAGACAACAACTTCTGAGCGTATCCTTTTCTATACAGGTAAAACTCATAAGATTGGTGAGGTTCACGATGGTGCTGCTACAATGGACTGGATGGCTCAGGAGCAGGAGCGTGGTATTACTATCACATCTGCTGCCACCACTTGCTACTGGCACTATGACAACAAGCAGTTCAAGATTAACCTGATTGACACTCCGGGACACGTTGACTTCACTGCTGAGGTTGAGCGTTCTCTGCGTGTTCTCGACGGAGCTGTTGCTACATATTGCGCTGTAGGCGGTGTACAGCCTCAGTCTGAAACTGTATGGCGCCAGGCTGACAAATATAATGTTCCCCGTCTCGGCTATGTAAACAAGATGGACCGTTCTGGCGCTGACTATTTTGACGTTCTGCGTCAGATGAAGGAAGTGCTTGGCGCTAATCCTGTTTCTCTCGTTGTTCCTATCGGAAGTGAGGAGACTTTCAAAGGTATCGTAGATCTTATCAAGATGAAGGCTATCCTTTGGCACGATGAAACTATGGGTGCTGAATTTGAGGTTGCTGAGATTCCTGCTGACCTTAAGGACGAAGCTGAAGAGTGGAGAGGAAAACTCCTTGAAAGCGCAGCTGAGTTCGATGAGTCTTTGATGGAAAAATACTTTGAGGATCCTAACTCAATAACAGAAGAGGAAATCATTGCTGCTATCCGTAAGGGTACTCTGGCTATGGAATGTACTCCTGTTATCTGTGGTTCTTCATTCAAGAATAAGGGTGTTCAGACCCTGCTCGACTATGTATGTGCATTCCTGCCTTCTCCTGTTGATACTCCTAACATCGTTGGTACTAACCCGACAACAGGTGAGGAAGAAGACCGTAAGCCGTCTGAGGATGCGCCTACTTCAGCTCTTGCGTTCAAGATTGCTACTGACCCGTATGTTGGCCGTCTCGTATTCTTCCGCGTTTACTCTGGTAAGGTTGAGGCTGGTTCTTATGTTTACAATACACGTTCAGGCAAGAAGGAGCGCGTAAGCCGTCTGTTCCAGATGAACTCAAACAAGCAGGTTCCTATGGACGCTATCGATGCCGGTGATATCGGTGCTGGTGTTGGTTTCAAGGATATCCGTACAGGTGATACTCTTTGCGATGAGGCACATCCTATCGTACTCGAGTCTATGACATTCCCTGATCCTGTTATTGGTATCGCTGTTGAGCCGAAGAGCCAGGCTGACGTTGATAAGCTCGGTATCGGTCTTGCTAAGCTTGCTGAGGAAGACCCGACCTTCACTGTTCATACAGACGAGCAGAGCGGTCAGACAGTTATCTCTGGTATGGGTGAGCTTCACCTCGACATCATCCTTGACCGTCTGAAGAGAGAGTTCAAGGTTGAATGTAATCAGGGTAAGCCTCAGGTTAACTACAAAGAGGCTATCACCAAGACTGTCAACCTGCGTGAGGTTTACAAGAAGCAGAGTGGTGGTCGCGGTAAGTTCGCTGATATCATCGTTAATGTTGGTCCGGTAGACGAGGATTACAAGCAGGGCGGTCTGCAGTTCATCAATGAAGTTAAGGGTGGTAACATTCCTAAGGAATTCATTCCTTCAGTACAGAAAGGTTTCGAGTCTGCAATGAAGAATGGTGTACTTGGAGGTTATCCTATGGACAGCCTGAAGGTTACTCTTATCGATGGTTCTTTCCACCCGGTAGACTCTGACCAGTTGTCATTCGAGGTTGCAGCTATCAACGCTTACAAGAACGCTTGCGTTAAGGCAGGTCCGGTTCTGATGGAGCCTATCATGAAGCTCGAGGTTGTAACACCTGAAGAGAACATGGGTGACGTTATCGGTGACTTGAACAAGCGTCGTGGTCAGGTTGAAGGTATGGATGAGACTCGTAGCGGTGCACGTATCATCAGAGCTATGGTTCCGCTGGCAGAGATGTTCGGTTATGTAACAGCTCTCCGTACAATCACTTCTGGTCGTGCTACAAGCTCAATGGAGTATGATCACCATGCTCCTCTGTCAAGCACAATTGCTAAGGCTGTGCTTGAGGAAATAAAGGGACGTACAGATCTCGTATAATCACTAAGCTGATTAAAAATACAAAAGAGAATGAGGCGTCTTGTTAGCGAATGACTCTTAACAGGCGTACCTCTTCTCTTCTTTGAAATTAATATCAATATTAATAAGATAAAATAATGAGTCAGAAAATTAGAATTAAGCTGAAGTCTTATGACCACAAATTGGTAGACAAGTCAGCAGAGAAAATTGTAAAGGCTGTGAAGGCTACAGGCGCTATCGTAAGCGGTCCTATTCCATTGCCTACTCATAAGCGTATTTTCACAGTTAACCGAAGCACATTCGTAAACAAGAAATCACGTGAGCAGTTCCAGCTCAGCGATTACAAGCGTCTTATTGACATCTACAGCTCAACAGCTAAGACCGTTGACGCTCTGATGAAGCTCGAATTGCCCAGCGGTGTTGAAGTAGAAATCAAAGTATAGTTTAATTTTTAATATCAATTGAAATGCCAGGATTAATAGGAAGAAAAATCGGAATGACATCCGTTTTCAGTGCCGACGGTAAGAATGTACCGTGCACTGTTATCGAAGCTGGTCCTTGTGTTGTTACTCAGGTAAAGACTGTTGAAAAAGATGGTTACAAAGCTGTTCAGTTAGGCTTTGGTGAGGCTAAGGAAAAGAACACCTCTAAACCTCTTATGGGAACTTTCAAAAAGGCTGGTACAACACCTAAGAGACACTTGGCCGAGTTCAAGTTTGATGAGGAATATAACCTCGGAGACGTTATCACGGTTGAAATTTTCAACGACGCAAACTTTGTTGACGTAGTTGGTACATCAAAAGGTAAAGGTTTCCAGGGTGTAATGAAGCGTCACGGATTCGGTGGTGTAGGACAGAGCACACACGGTCAGGACGACCGCGCACGCAAGCCGGGATCTATCGGTGCTTGTTCTTATCCTGCTAAAGTGTTCAAAGGAATGCGCATGGCCGGACAGATGGGTGGTGACAGAGTTACAACTCAAAACCTCAAAGTGTTAAAAGTAATACCGGAGCATAACCTCATCTTGGTGAAGGGTAGTGTTGCTGGTTGCAAAGGTTCAACCGTTTTAATTCAGAAATAATGGAAATTAACGTATTAAATATCAAAGGTGAAAACACTGGAAGAAAGGTTACGTTAAACGAATCTATCTTCGGAATTGAACCCAACGACCACGTTCTTTATCTCGACGTTAAGCGCTATATGGCTGCACAGCGTCAGGGAACAGCTAAGGCTAAAGAAAGAAGTGAGCATGCAGGTTCAACCCGCAAGCTTGGCCGTCAGAAGGGTGGCGGTGGCGCTCGTCGCGGTGACATCAATTCTCCGGTGCTCGTAGGTGGTGGTCGCGTATTTGGTCCTAAGCCACGTGACTACAGCTTCAAACTGAACCTCAAAGTTAAGGCTTTGGCTCGTAAGAGCGCTCTGTCTTACAAGGCTCAGGAGAATGCAATAGTAGTAGTAGAAGATTTCAATTTTGACGCCCCGAAGACTAAAGATTTTGTAAATATTACTAAAAATCTTAAAGTTGACGGCAAGAAGTTGCTTTTGGTTTTGCCGGAAGTAAATAAAAACGTATATTTGTCAGCTCGTAATTTGCAGGGCACAGAAGTTATGCTCGCATCAACAATCAATTCTTACAAAGTTTTGAATGCTGATGTTCTTGTCATGACAGAAAATTCGTTGAAGACTATCGATGAAATCTTAAATAAATAAAGGAGAAAGATAATATGGCATTTATAATAAAACCATTGGTCACTGAGAAGATGACCAAGATTACAGACAAGCAGCCTAACCGCTACGGCTTCGTTGTTCGTCCAGAGGCTGACAAACTCCAAATTAAGAAAGAAGTCGAGAGTCTGTATAATGTTACAGTAGTTGACGTGAACACTGCCCGCTATGCCGGAAAGCGCTTGAGCCGCTATACAAAGGCCGGTTTGATTAAGGGACAGAAGAACGCGTTCAAAAAAGCAATCGTTACTCTTAAAGAAGGCGAAACAATTGATTTTTACAGCAATATTTAAATAAAAAATGGCAGTACGTAAATTTAAACCGGTAACTCCGGGTCAAAGACACAAGATTATTGGTACGTTCGAGGAGATTACTGCATCCGTACCAGAGAAGTCTCTCGTTTACGGTAAACGTTCTACCGGTGGTCGAAACAATACAGGTAAGATGACTGTACGCTATATGGGCGGCGGTCATAAGAGAAAATACCGTTTGATCGACTTCAAGCGTGAGAAAGATGGTGTTCCAGCTGTAGTTAAGACAATTGAATACGATCCGAACCGTTCGGCTCGTATTGCATTGTTGTATTATGCTGATGGTGAAAAACGTTACATTATTGCTCCTAACGGACTGCAGGTAGGTGCAACTCTGATGTCAGGAAAGGACGCAGCGCCTGAGATTGGTAATACGCTTCCTTTGGCTAACATCCCCGTAGGTACTGTAATTCACAACATTGAGTTACGTCCGGGTCAGGGTGCACTGCTCGTTCGCTCGGCTGGTAATTTTGCTCAGTTGACTTCTCGTGAAGGCAGTTATTGTGTTATTAAGCTCCCTTCAGGTGAGACTCGTAAAATTCTTAGCGCATGTAAGGCTACTATTGGTAGCGTAGGTAACTCAGACCACGCTCTTGAACAGTCTGGTAAGGCTGGACGTTCACGCTGGTTGGGTCGTCGTCCTCACAACCGTGGTGTTGTTATGAACCCGCATGATCACCCGATGGGTGGTGGTGAAGGACGTCAGTCTGGAGGTCATCCACGTTCACGTAAGGGCTTGTATGCTAAGGGTCTCAAGACAAGAGCTCCGAAGAAGCTTTCTAACAAGTATATTATTGAAAGAGCTAATAAATAATCAAGTTAACTAGAGTAAATTATGAGTCGTTCATTAAAAAAAGGTCCATACATTAACGTATCGCTCGAGAAGAAAATTCTTGCCATGAACGAAAGCGGCAAGAAGAGTGTCGTTAAGACTTGGGCTAGAGCTTCAGTGATTTCTCCTGATTTCGTGGGTCACACTGTTGCAGTTCATAACGGAAACAAATTTATCCCTGTTTATATTACCGAGAATATGGTAGGTCACAAGCTTGGTGAGTTCTCACCTACACGTAGATTTGGTGGCCATGCCGGTAACAAGAAGTAAACAGGCTAACCATTGAAAATAAAATAATAAGATAATGGGAGCAAGAAAAAAAATAGCGGCTGAAAAAAGAAAAGAAGCCCTTAAAACAATGTATTTCGCAAAGCTCAGAGGCGTACCTTCTTCTCCGCGTAAAATGCGTTATGTCGTAGACATGATCCGCGGAATGGAAGTTAACCGTGCGCTCGGCGTTCTGAGGTTCTCTAAGAAAGCTGCTGCTGCAGATGTAGAGAAGTTACTTCGTTCTGCTATCGCTAACTGGGAAACAAAAAATGACCGCAAGGCTGAAGACGGTGAGCTTTATGTATCAAAAGTATTCGTTGACGAAGGCGTTACAATGAAGCGTATGAGACCGGCACCCCAGGGTCGTGGCTATAGAATCCGTAAGCGTAGCAACCATGTTACTCTGTTTGTTGATGCTAAAACTAATGACGAAAAATAATTAATAGAATGGGACAGAAAGTTAATCCAATAAGCAACCGTCTCGGTATTATCAGGGGTTGGGATTCAAATTGGTTCGGTGGAAAGAAATTTGGTGACAACCTCGTTGAGGATATGAAAATCCGTAAATACCTTAACGAGCGTCTTGCAAAAGCAAGTGTATCTCGCATTGTTATCGAGCGTACATTGAAACTTGTTACCATAACTATTTGCACTGCCCGTCCGGGTATCGTCATTGGTAAAGGCGGACAAGATGTTGACAAGTTGAAGGAAGAGTTGAAGAAACTCTACGATAAGGAGATTCAGATCAATATTTTCGAGGTAAAGAAGCCGGAGCTCGATGCGTCTATTGTAGCTAATAACATTGCACGCCAGGTTGAGGGTAAGATTGCTTATCGTCGTGCAATTAAGATGGCTGTAGCTAACACGATGCGTGCTGGAGCTGAGGGAATCAAAGTGCAGATTACTGGTCGTCTGAACGGTGCTGAAATGGCACGTAAGGAAATGTATAAAGAAGGTCGTACTCCTTTGCATACATTCCGTGCAGATATCGACTATTGTCAGGCAGAGGCCCTCACAAAGGTTGGTCTGTTAGGTATTAAGGTTTGGATTTGCCGTGGTGAGGTTTATGGTAAGCGTGACCTCTCTCCTAACTTTGCTCAGGAAAAGCAGAGCGGACGTTCAAACGGCAAGACAAGAGTTAATCGTAAGAGAAACAATAACCGTTAAAGAAACAAGCTATCATGTTACAGCCAAAAAGAGTAAAATATAGAAGACCTCAAGACGGCCGCGGCAGAAAAGGCAACGCCCACAGAGGTACACAACTGGCTTTCGGATCATTCGGCATCAAGACTCTTGAAGCAAAATGGTTGGATAGCCGCCAGATAGAGGCAGCGCGTGTTGCTGTCAATCGTTATATGCAGCGTGAGGGTCAGGTCTGGATCCGCATATTCCCGGATAAACCTATTACACGTAAGCCTGCTGACGTACGTATGGGTAAAGGTAAGGGAGATCCCGCAGGATGGGTTGCTCCTGTTACTCCGGGACGTATCCTCTTTGAAGTTGAAGGTGTTTCTTTTGATGTTGCTAAGGAAGCATTGCGCCTTGCAGCACAGAAATTGCCTGTAAAGACAAAATTTGTTGTTAGACGTGATTACGATAAAAATGCTTAATTATGAAGATTAAAGAAGTCAGAGAACTCGAAACCAAAGACTTGGCAGAGAGATTAGAGGCCGAGATTGCTAAATATAACCAAATGAAGTTGAATCATGCAATCACACCGCTGGAGAATCCATCTCAAATTAAGGCTACTCGTCGTGATATAGCACGTATGAAAACAGAACTTCATCAGAGAGAACTTAATAAATAACAATGGTCCAGATGGAAACAAGAAATTTAAGAAAAACAAGAACGGGTGTCGTTATCAGCAACAAGATGGATAAAACCATTGTTATTGCGTCTAAGTTCAAGGAGATGCACCCGATATATGGTAAGTTTGTTCAGAAGACAAAGAAATACCATGCACATGATGAGAATAATGAGGCAAATGTAGGTGATACAGTGCTCATTATGGAGACACGTCCTTTGAGTAAGACAAAGAGATGGAGATTAGTTCAAATAATTGAAAAAGCTAAGTAATTATGATACAAGCAGAATCAAGACTTACTGTATGTGATAACAGCGGAGCTCGTGAGGCCCTTTGCATCCGTGTTTTGGGTGGAACACGCCGCCGTTATGCAAGTGTTGGTGACGTTATTGTCGTTGCTGTCAAGAACGTTATCCCGTCAAGTGATATGAAAAAGGGTGCAGTATCAAAGGCTTTGGTTGTTCGCACAAAGAAAGAAATACGTCGTGCTGACGGCTCATATATCCGTTTCGACGACAATGCTTGTGTTTTGCTGAACAATGCTGGTGAACTTCGTGGCAGCCGTATCTTCGGCCCTGTAGCTCGCGAACTCCGTGCAGTTAATATGAAAGTCGTTTCTTTGGCACCTGAGGTTCTTTAACATAAAAAGGAAAAAGTAATGAATAAGTTACATATAAAGAAAAACGATACAGTTATTGTCTTGGCCGGTGAGGACAAAGGCAAGACTGGCAAGGTGCTTAAAGTTTTAGTTGAAAAACAGCGTGCCATTGTTGAGGGTATCAACATCGTGTCTAAGAGCACAAAACCGAGTGCTAAGAATCCTCAGGGAGGAATCGTTAAGCAGGAGGCTCCGATACATATCTCAAATCTGAGTCTGATTGACCCCAAGAGCGGCAAGGCTACACGTATTTCAATTAAGAAGACAGAAGACGGTAAGAAGATCCGTATTGCTAAAAAATCAGGGGAGGAAATCAAATAATGAATACAGCTGAATTAAAGAAGGTATATGCAGAGAGCATCGCTCCTGCACTGCAGAAACAGTTTAACTATTCTTCTAAGATGCAGATTCCTGTCCTGAAGAAGATTGTAGTTAACCAGGGTCTTGGAGATGCAACTCAGGATAGAAAGATCATCGAGGTTGCTATCAACGAGATTTCTACAATTACGGGTCAGAAAGCAGTTGCTACATATTCAAAGAAGGATATCGCAAACTTCAAACTCCGTAAGAAGATGCCTATCGGCGTTATGGTAACTCTTCGTCGCGAGCGTATGTATGAATTCCTCGAGAGACTCATACGTATTGCATTGCCACGTATCCGTGACTTCAAGGGTATTGAGAGCAAATTCGACGGTCGCGGAAACTATACACTTGGTATTCAGGAGCAGATTATCTTCCCTGAAATCAACATCGATTCAATCGATCGTATTCAGGGTATGAACATCACCTTCGTAACAACTGCCAAGACAGACGAGGAAGGTTATGCTCTTCTCAAAGCATTTGGTCTACCTTTCAAAAACGCTAAAAACGATTAATAGATATGGCAAAAGAATCAATGAAAGCCCGCGAGGTTAAACGTGCTAAACTCGTTGCCCGTTATGCTGAAAAACGTGCGGCTTTGAAAAAAATTATAGCTACAACAGACGATCCTGCAGAGGCTTATGAGGCTGCAAGAAAGTTGCAGAGCATTCCCCGCAATGCTAATCCTATCCGTCTGCACAACCGTTGCAAGATTACAGGTCGTCCAAAGGGTTACATCCGTCAGTTTGGCCTTTCTCGTATTCAGTTCCGTGAGATGGCTTCTGCCGGTCTTATCCCCGGAGTAAAGAAGGCAAGCTGGTAATTTAGGAGATTTAGTTTTTTTATTTAATATTGTCGGGGCAGTCCCGATTAATTAAACAATTATTTTATGACAGATCCAATAGCAGATTATCTGACGAGGTTGAGAAACGCAATCATGGCTCATCACCGTGTTGTTGAAGTACCAGCTTCAAACTTGAAGAAAGAGATTACAAAGATCCTCTTCGAGAAAGGTTACATCCTTAACTACAAGTTCATTGAGGATGGACCTCAGGGTACAATTAAGGTTGCATTGAAGTATGACCCTGCAACCAAGACAAACGCAATCAAGTGTTTGAAGAGAGTGTCTACTCCAGGTTTGCGTAAGTATACTGGATACAAGGACATGCCGAGAGTTATTAACGGATTAGGTATTGCTATTTTATCTACATCCAAAGGTGTAATGACAAACAAAGAGGCTGCTGACCTTAAGATCGGTGGTGAGGTTCTTTGCTACGTTTATTAATGGAGGAAATTAGATTATGTCAAGAATTGGAAAATTGCCTATCAGCATTCCTTCAGGCGTTACAGTAACTCTCAACAATGGCGTAGTTAATGTAAAAGGTCCCAAGGGAGAACTTTCTCAGAAGGTAGACTCTTCTATCAAAGTTAAGATTGAAGATAATCATGTAATATTTGAAATTGATGAGAATAGTCCTGTAAACTACAAGCAGAAGCAGGCATTCCATGGCCTTTATCGTGCTTTGGTCAACAACATGGTTGTTGGCGTAAGCGAAGGCTATAAGAAGGAGCTTGAGCTTGTCGGTGTGGGCTATCGTGTTTCTAATCAGGGAAACATCATCGAATTCGCTTTAGGATATACACACCCGATTTTCATCCAGTTGCCTAAGGAAGTTAAGGTTGAGACAAAGTCTGAAAGAAATCAGAACCCTGTTATTATTTTGGAATCTTGCGATAAGGAATTGCTCGGACTTATTTGCGCCAAGATACGTTCGTTCCGTATGCCTGAGCCTTATAAAGGAAAAGGTATATTGTTCAAAGGCGAAGTCATCCGCAGAAAGTCTGGTAAGACTGCTGCTGCTAAGTAACTTTAATATTTTACGATCATGACAACAAAGAAAATAGAAAGACGAATAAAGATAAAGTTCAGAATTCGCAAAAGTGTAAACGGAACAGCTGAACGTCCTCGTATGAGTGTATTCCGCAGCAACAAGCAGATATATGTTCAGATTATCAATGATGTAACAGGTACAACTCTTGTTTCTGCTTCTTCACTTGGCCTTGAGACAATGCCAAAGTGTGAGCAGGCAGCCAAAGTTGGTGAACTGATAGCAAAGAAGGCTGTAGAGGCTGGAATCTCTAAGGTTGTTTTCGACCGTAACGGATACCTCTACCATGGACGTGTTAAGGAACTTGCTGATGCAGCTCGTAAAGGTGGACTTAATTTTTAATCGATTATGGCAATGAACAAAGTTAAAATAAATAGTGACGTTGAATTAAAAGACAGATTGGTTGCTATTAACCGTGTTACTAAGGTAACAAAAGGTGGTCGTACCTTCACATTTGCTGCTATTGTTGTAGTTGGTGACGGCAACGGAGTAATCGGTTGGGGTCTTGGAAAGGCAGGAGAAGTTACCGCTGCAATTTCTAAAGGTGTTGAGTCTGCAAAGAAGAATCTTGTTAAGGTTCCTGTACTTAAGGGTACAATACCTCATGAGATTGAGGCAACATTCGGTGGAGCTCAGGTTTTCTTGAAGCCTGCAGCAGCCGGTACTGGTCTTGTAGCCGGTGGTGCTATGCGTGCTGTGCTTGAGAGTGTTGGTGTTAAGGATGTCCTTGCTAAGTCAAAGGGCTCTTCTAACCCTCACAACCTTGTTAAGGCTACTATCGTGGCTCTGACACAGTTGCGCGATGCTTATACCATTGCCAAGACACGTGGAATCAGTTTGGAAAAAGTATTTAGAGGATAGGAGATAATAATATGGCAACAATAAAGATCAAGCAGATTAAAAGTAAAATTGGTGCTCCGCTAGACCAGAAACGTACACTTGCGGCTCTTGGTTTACGTAAAATATCTCAGGTCGTAGAGCGTGAAGATAGTCCTACCCTTCGCGGTATTATAAGGAAGGTTCACCATCTGGTAACCGTTATTGAATAATAACTCACATTAAAAAAGAAACGATTATGAAACTAAATAATTTGAAACCAGCTGCAGGTTCTACTCATTCACGCCGCCGTATCGGCCGTGGACCAGGTTCTGGCCTTGGTGGAACGTCTACACGTGGTCACAAGGGTGCTAAGGCACGTTCTGGTTATAAGAGAAAGATTGGATTCGAAGGTGGTCAGATGCCTTTGCAGCGTCGTATACCGAAGGCTGGATTCAAGAATATTAACCATAAGGAGTATTTTGCTGTAAACCTTTCTACGCTTCAGGAGATTGCTGAGGCAAAGAATCTTACAAAGATCGGCATTCAGGAACTGAAGGCTGCTGGTCTTACCAATGGTAAAGAGTTGGTTAAGATTCTCGGAAATGGTGAATTGAAAGCAAAATTGGAAGTGGAAGCTCATGCTTTCTCTAAGACTGCTGAAGAGGCTATCAAGGCAGTTGGTGGTAACACAACAATAATCTAAGTAAATGAAAAAGTTTATTGAGACACTGAAGAACTGTTGGAAGATTGAGGATTTGCGTCAGCGAATCCTCATCACCATAGCATTTGTTGCAATTTATCGTTTTGGATCATTTGTTGTTTTGCCAGGAATTGATCCATCAATGTTGCAGAAATTGCAGTCGCAGACAAGTGGCGGTCTTATGTCGCTGCTTGACATGTTCTCCGGTGGTGCTTTCTCCAATGCTTCTATCTTTGCATTGGGAATAATGCCTTACATCTCAGCTTCTATCGTAATGCAGCTGCTTGCAGTTGTAGTGCCGTATTTCCAGAAGATGCAGCGTGAGGGTGAGAGTGGACGTAAGAAGATCAATTGGTATACACGTGTGCTTACCGTTGCAATTCTTTTGTTCCAGGCTCCTTCTTACTTGATGAACCTGAAGATTCAGGCCTATGGTGCTTTGTCATCAGGCATTGACTGGTCAGTGTTCATGATACCCGCAACAATTATTCTTGCTGCAGGTAGTATGTTCGTTTTATGGCTCGGTGAGCGTATTACGGATAAAGGCATTGGAAATGGTATCTCATTGATTATTATGATAGGAATCATCGCCCGTCTGCCGCAGGCATTTATACAGGAGGTCAGCTCTCGCTTTACGGCAATCACTGGCGGTGGTCTCGTTATGTTTATTGTTGAGATACTTATACTTTATGCTGTCGTTTGTGCATCTTTGCTCTTGGTTCAGGGCACTCGCAAAATACCTGTACAGTATGCTAAGCGTATTGTCGGTAACAAGCAGTACGGTGGTGCACGCCAGTATGTTCCGTTGAAGCTCTTCGCTGCTAACGTTATGCCTATTATCTTTGCTCAGGCATTGATGTTCATTCCGTTGGCAATCGTTCAGTATTCAACAGACCAGAGCGGTTACATTATCCGTTCTTTGATGGATCACAGAAGCTTGTTGTATAATATTGTGTTTGCAGCACTTATAATTGCTTTCACATATTTTTATACAGCATTGACTCTGAACGCGACACAGATGGCTGAAGACATGAAGCGTAATAATGGCTTTATACCCGGCATCAAGCCAGGTAAAGACACCGCTGATTATATCGATACAGTTATGTCTCGTATAACATTCCCCGGTTCACTCTTTATTGCGTTTATCGCTGTAATGCCTGCTCTTGCTGGATTGCTGAATGTTCAGGATGCTTTCTCTCAGTTCTTTGGTGGAACATCTCTCCTCATTCTCGTAGGTGTTGTTATAGACACACTCCAGCAGATCGAAAGTCATTTGATGATGAGACATTACGATGGCTTGCTCAATTCAGGTCGAATTAGAGGCCGTAATGGCGGCGTTTCTGCATATTAGAGTATTTCTTACTGAATGAAGATATTTCTCAAGACAGAAGATGAAATAGAACTGATGCGAAAAGCCAACCAGTTAGTTGGAAACACTTTGGGCGAGATAGCAAAGCATATCAAGCCCGGTGTTACAACTTTACAGTTGGATAAAATAGCAGAAAGTTACATCAGGGACAATGGGGCAATACCAACCTTCAAAAATTACCCTAACCCTTTTGGTCAACCTTTTCCGGCAAGCATCTGTACTTCTGTAAATGATGTAGTTGTTCACGGAATACCAGACAACAAGACTGTGCTTCGTGACGGCGATATAATATCTGTTGACTGTGGTGCTCTTTTAAACGGTTTTAATGGTGATTCTTGTTATACTTTTTGTGTAGGTGAAGTTTCGGCTGAAGTGAAGCAGTTGCTTCTGACTACCAAGGAGGCTCTTTATTTGGGTATCGAGAATGCCGTTGCCGGAAAACATATTGGTGATATCGGTCATGCCGTGCAGGCTCATTGCGAATCGCGAGGATATGGAGTTGTCAGAGAACTGACAGGACATGGTATAGGACGCGAGATGCACGAAGATCCATCTGTACCAAACTATGGCACTAGTGGTTCGGGAGTATTGCTTAAAGCAGGCATGTGTATTGCGATAGAACCGATGATAACGATGGGCGACAGATCCCTTTGCATGATGCCCGACCGTTGGACGATAAAGACATGTGACGGGAAACCTGCTGCACATTTTGAACATACAGTAGCGATATATCGGGGTAAGGCAGAAATTTTATCTTCTTTTGAGGAAGTTGAACGATTAGAAAGAAATTAATTTTAAATATGGCAAAACAAGACGCAATAGAGCAGGACGGAACAATCGTAGAGGCATTGTCAAATGCAATGTTCCGTGTAGAGTTGGAGAATGGCTGTCCTATAACGGCTCACATTTCGGGTAAGATGAGAATGCATTATATTAAGATTCTTCCCGGAGATAAAGTAAAAGTTGAGATGAGTCCTTATGATTTGACAAAGGGCAGAATCGTATTCAGATACAAATAATTTTATAGAGATATATGAAGACAAGAGCATCATTAAAGAAACGTACTCCCGATTGCAAAATCGTTCGTCGTAAGGGTCGTCTGTACGTTATTAACAAGAAAAACCCTAAGTACAAATTACGTCAGGGCTAAAACATTAAATTTTTTAATTAATTAACAAAAATGGCAATAAGAATTGTTGGAGTAGATTTGCCCCAGAATAAGCGTGGCGAAATCGCATTGACTTATATTTATGGTATAGGTCGAAGTAGTTCAGCAAAGATATTGGATAAAGCAGGCGTAAGCCGTGACCTGAAGGTCTGCGATTGGACAGACGATCAGGCAGCTAAGATCCGTGAAATAATCGGCGCTGAATTCAAAGTAGAAGGTGATCTCCGTTCAGAGATCCAAATGAATATCAAGCGACTGATGGATATTGGTTGCTATCGTGGAATTCGTCATCGTAACGGTCTTCCGGTTCGCGGTCAGAGTACAAAGAATAATGCTCGTACCCGTAAAGGTAAGAAGAAGACTGTTGCTAATAAGAAAAAGGCTACTAAATAATAATTAGTTATGGCAAAGAAAACAGCAACATCTAGAAAAAGAAATGTAAAGGTTGACGCTATGGGCCAGCTTCACGTTCATAGCTCTTTCAACAATATCATTGTATCTTTGGCTAACAGCGAGGGCCAGATTATTTCATGGTCTTCAGCCGGAAAGATGGGTTTCCGCGGCTCAAAGAAGAATACTCCTTATGCAGCTCAGATGGCTGCCGAGGATTGTGCAAAAGTAGCTTATGACCTTGGTCTCCGTAAGGTGAAGGCATATGTTAAGGGTCCGGGTAACGGCCGTGAGTCAGCTATCCGTGCCGTACACGGTGCCGGAATCGAAGTTACAGAGATTATCGACGTAACACCGTTACCCCACAACGGTTGCCGTCCTCCAAAGAGAAGAAGAGTTTAATCAAGTACACAAATCCGCCATCCTGCGTTGTGCAGGATGGCACAATAAAACAAAGTATTTTAAATTATTATGGCTAGATATACAGGTCCGAAATCAAAAATTGCGCGTCGTTTTGGTGAACCCATTTTCGGCGCTGACAAAGTTTTGTCTAGGAGAAACTTCCCTCCTGGACAGCATGGCAATAATCGTCGCAGAAAGATGTCTGAGTATGGTGTCATGTTGGCAGAGAAGCAGAAAGCTAAATACACTTATGGTGTGCTTGAGCGTCAGTTCCGTAATCTGTTCGAGAAGGCAGCAAAGGCAGACGGTATTACCGGTGAGGTATTGCTCCAGAGCCTTGAGTGCCGTCTTGACAACGTAGTGTTCCGCCTTGGAATTGCTCCTACACGTGCTGCAGCTCGTCAGCTGGTTAGTCATAAGCATATTGTTGTTGACGGTAAGGTAGTTAACATTCCTTCATATTCAGTTGCTCCCGGTCAGGTAGTAGGTGTTCGTGAGAAGGCTAAGTCTCTTGAGGTTATTGAAGCAGCTTTGGCTGGTTTCAATCACAGCAAGTATCCTTGGTTGGAGTGGGATGAAAACACAAAGAGCGGCAAGCTTCTGCACAAGCCGGAGCGTGCTGACATACCGGAGAACATTAAGGAACAGTTAATCGTTGAGTTGTACTCTAAATAAATCATTAAATTAATGGCGATATTAGCATTTCAAAAACCTGATAAAGTTGTAATGTTGGAGGCGACAGACAAATTCGGCAAGTTCGAATTTCGTCCTTTGGAGCCAGGCTTTGGCGTTACCATCGGTAACTCATTGCGCCGCATTCTTCTTTCATCGCTTGAGGGTTATGCTATCAACACAATCCGTATTTCGGGTGTTGAGCATGAGTTTTCCTCTGTACCTGGCGTAAAGGAGGATGTTACCAACATTATCTTGAATTTGAAACAAGTAAGATTCAAGCAAGTAGTAGAAGAATTCGAGAACGAAAAAGTTAGTGTCACCGTAGAGAATTCAACAGAGTTCAAAGCAGGTGATATAGGTAAGTATCTGACTGGATTTGAAGTGTTAAACCCTGATTTGGTGATTTGTCATTTAGATGCCAAAGCTTCAATGCAGATTGATCTCACTATAAACAAAGGACGCGGATACGTTCCTGCTGACGAGAACCGTGAGTTCTGCACTGACGTCAACGTTATTCCAATCGATTCTATTTACACTCCGATCCGTAACGTGAAATATTCAGTTGAGCCGTATCGTGTTGAACAGAAGACCGACTACGACAAGCTGGTTATTGAAGTTACGACGGACGGTTCCATTCACCCGAAGGACGCTCTTAAGGAGGCTGCCAAGATTCTTATTTACCACTTCATGCTGTTCTCTGACGAGAAGATCACTCTTGAGAACAATGATGTTGACGGTAATCAGGAATTCGACGAAGAGATACTCCACATGCGCCAGCTGCTCAAGACAAAGCTCATAGACATGAATCTTTCTGTTCGTGCGCTTAATTGTCTTAAGGCTGCTGATGTTGAGACTCTTGGCGATTTGGTTCAGTACAACAAGACCGACCTCCTCAAGTTCCGCAACTTCGGTAAGAAATCGCTTTCAGAGCTTGATGATTTGCTCGAGAGTCTGAATCTGTCGTTTGGTACCGATATTTCTAAGTACAAATTAGATAAAGAGTAACCGTGCATAATCCGGCGCATGGCTGATACCTGCGCCGGGCATGCCGATTTATCGCAAAAGAAAAACAAAAATGAGACATAATAAGAAATTCAACCATCTGAGTCGTACTGCATCTCACCGTAAGGCTATGCTTGCTAACATGGCTGTATCGCTGATAATGCACAAAAGAATCACTACGACTCTCGCTAAGGCTAAGGCCTTGAAAAAATATGTAGAACCTCTGATAACACGTTCTAAGAATGACACAACAACATCTCGCCGTGTAGTTTTCCGCTATCTGCAGAACAAGTATGCCGTTACAGAGCTGTTCAAAGAGATTTCTACTAAGGTGGCTGACCGTCCGGGTGGATACACCAGAATCATAAAGCTGGGCTTCCGTCAAGGTGACGCTGCTGAAATGTGCTTCATAGAGCTCGTTGATTATGATGAGAACATGGCTAAGGCTCCCAAGGCTGCCAAGAAGACTCGTCGTAGCCGCCGCTCTAAGGCTGCTGAAGCTGCTGAAACTCCTGCAACTGAGACTGCAGCAGAGGAAACAGCTACAGAAGAAGCTAAGGCAGAATAATAACGTCGAATATATCTCTACAATAGCGCTTTTTCCCGTGAGGGAAAAGGCGCTTTTTTTATATCATTATTTTCTCAATAATGAAGAGGCTATGCCGGACCAATGGCGCGTGTGCAATATTATATCAGTTAGCGCACTTTCTTATATTTCCAGATGAATCAGAAAAGCAGGGGGCAGGTTCATAATTTTATTTTGACCAACATGCCAATAATTTAATTTTCGCCCCGTGCAGTTATTGCTGGATTTGCAAAAGCTGTTATGTTTATTTTCCAATTATTGAGCCAACAACAATAACAGTTATAGGTTTAGCCAGAGTCAACTTTAATCAGGTAAAAGACAGTTAGAAGTCAACCAAAATCAGAAAAGGTAACTAATATAATGAAATAAAAAGTTTTTATTAAAAACTTGTCACTCGTCACATTCTTGTCTAATGCCTTGAGCAGCAAGGCTTTATGGTGTGATGAGTTGCAGGGTGAACTCATCACGCCGGTATGCCGCTGTGCCGTTGTGATGTTTCCTTAATACAACTCGTCACACCATAATGTGTTGATATTCTGTGAGTTAGGTGCATATGTGATGAGTGACGAGTTTTTTATAAAACAATTTTTACTTTCCTTGCTGCTGTTCATCTGTATAACTTGTGCCCTTTCAGCTTGTGAAAAGCCATGTTTTATAGGGCAAAAGCATACCTTTTGTGTTGCCGTTCAGCACCTTTTGCATCGTGCATGTTAGCAGGTGATTATGCTTTTAGCGCTTCCATGGCAGACAGCAGATTGTCTTATATTGTATGGTTAAATGTTTATTGCGGATAAGACAGACTGTGACTCTATTCAACAGGTATACCGATGTATTCATCCGCTTATTTGTTCTTGTAGTATTCTTGTCGTCTTTCTTTTTCTGACATAGTCTGCTATGACTTAAAATGGCTAACTATAGTCTGCTCAATATAAAATGATAATCCGGCAGAATCATGGTGAGCGATTATGATAAAATCGCGCAAAGTGTAAAAACGGAAACTCAGATTAATCGGAGTTGGAATATTTTTCGTATCTTTATAGCCGTGAACTTATGGTGATGACCGTATGCCAACGAGTGAATGAAGAGAAACCTTTTATGACCTTAAACGTTTTTTACAGAGATTAAATACAGGCGAATATGATCTACGATGAAATACCCGCAAAGGTTATCCGTATATTCAGCAGCTTGCAGGCCTGTTGCATTTGCATAATATCATGTAGCTGTTATGTGACAGCGATGCACCTTAGCCGTCTATATGTCTGCCTGGCGGGTACGCCTTGAAATGGATTTGCATCAATTTAGGTAAAACATAAATCTATACGAAAATGAAGAAGACGATATTTATGCTTGTTATTGCGTTCTTTGCACATCTGTCAGTGATGTCGCAGAATGATGGAAGCCCTCCGCAGTTATCAACAAATAAAGCCGATCATGGCGTGCGGTTCAGCATAGAGTTAGGCTTAAACATGTCGAAGCTTACGGGTGATATCACAAACGAGAAATATTCTTTGCAATATAATGCCGGAGCCTATGCACACATCCCGATAATAAGGAGCCTTTATGTAAAGACCGGACTGCAATATACAGCCAAGGGCGTAAAAGGAAAGGGTAGGGAGAACAACAGAATAGACGCAAACTATATAGAGCTGCCTTTGTTGCTCTCTTACAGATATGACTTTAACCGCAATACCCAGTTGCAGGTAAACGTAGGTCCATACTTTGCATATGGCATATCTGGCGAAATAATGGATGATCTTGATACATTCGGAGACAACGGAGTGCTTGAGCGTTATGACACCGGCTTGCATATGGGAGTAGGTCTTATTGCCGCCAAGAACGCTTATGTAGGTTTCGGCTATGAAATTGGCCTGAAGAACATCAACAAGACAGAAGATGATATCAGCCTGAAGAACAGTAACTTTTTTGTGAATCTAGGATATGTCTTTTAGAGTGTCTGTGTCGGACATGAGCATCATTGCTTGAGATGCCTTGGCATTCGGACAGATACATTATATCTCAGACGGGCTGATAAATTATTCTGATGAAGCAAGGAACGTGTTGTATTGAGCGCTGAGTCTAATGGGCAGAATTGGGCTTGTGTACAAATACGCACCTTGCTTTAGCAATTAGTCAGACTTCTTGTTTTTCAATCTGTATTCAGTAGGCGATATGCTCACCTGCCTTTTGAAGAATTTGCAGAATGCCGCCTGATCCGAGAAACCTAGTTTTTCGGATATAAGTCCTATGGTCATTCTGTCGTCGTCGAGCAGCGCCATTGCCTCGTGTGTTATCTCGTCGCAGATAACCGTATGAGGCGTCCTGCCCATTGTGTTCTTTATTATTCTTGTAAGATGCTTTGCCGACATGTTCAGGGCCTGGGCGTAAAAGTCTATGTTATGTTGCCTGGTGAAATATTTTGTCACGAGCTTGGTGAAGTCGAGCGCCACGGCCTCGCTGCGCCTGCAACCCTGCTGCATGTCGTCAATGGTTGTTTCGTTCGACATTATTGCGTTGCCCAGTTCCAGACACATGCTTTTGTAGAACACGGCAGCCAGTTCGTTATGATAATAATGATTCTTTGCGGCAATGGCGTCAGCCAGAAAACTTAGCTGTGTGTCCACTCGCAATATGGCTTCTTTTGTGAAAGAGTGTATGGGTATGTCCTGTGTCTGCAGCAGTTTCTCAATAGGCACGGGCTTGAAGTTTTTCAGCGAGTTTCGTGCAAAGGTGTATGTAACCAGCATGCACCATGCCCTTGCATTTTTTTCACATTTCTCTATTCGTATGGTCACAGTGTCAAGGCTGTCTATGCACGAGCAACTTTCTATGTGGCATCTTTTTCCGTTAAGATTTATGTCAATACAGCCTTCGCTCACAACAATGAATACCCTGCTGCTGTCAATGTCGATACCTTCAAGTCGGTGAAACTCGTTCGGATTGACCAGCAATATCTGCTCCTTGATATAGCACGAAGGCGGAAACTTAGGCATTAGTTCGTGAATGTTCATACGGTAGTTTTTTATGTATTTGAGGCAGACTGCCGTGGCGCTTTTGTCATATTGCCTGTATTTGCCGGATCTGCCGATGAAGATGTGCTTGCAAATATACTTATTAAGTGTCCTTTTTAGACAATTTTTAGCGCAAAATAGACATAGCGTTTGCAAATTAGTCTTAACGATGTCTGTAATGAACAAATTCTTACTCCAAATTTACAAAAGAGCAAGCGTTTTGTCAGGATAATTTTGTGCCTGAAACATCAAAGAATAAAAAATGAGTATGAGATTAAGACATGTTTTTATTTTATGTTGCCTGTCTATTTTGTTCGGTTGTAACAACAAGTCCGGACAGCAGGCAGCCGGCGGCGACTATCCGATGATGACTCTGAAGGCCGAGGACAGAACCCTGTCGCTTAAATATTCAGCAGTAACCGAAGGCCGCCAGGATGTGGAGGTGCGTCCGCAGATTTCAGGAAAGATAACCCAGGTATGCGTAAAGGAAGGTGCCTATGTGCGCAAGGGCCAGGTGCTGTTCGTCATCGACCAGGTGCCATACCGTGCGGCTGTAGCCAAGGCACGCGCGTCCGTGGCCACGGCAGAAGCCAATGAGGCTACCGCAAAGCAGACACTTGCCGGCAAACAGTCGTTGTATGCCGACAAGGTGATATTCGATTTTGAGTTGCGCACGGCTCAGAACAGCTATAAGAGTGCGGTGGCAGCCCTTAGTCAGGCCCGTGCCGAACTTACCGACGCGCTCAACAACCTGTCTTACACAGAGGTGAAAAGTCCCGTTGACGGCTATGCCGGCATGACGTCGTTTCGTGTAGGCGCGCTGGTTGACGCATCAATGACGGAGCCGCTGATACATGTGTCCGACAATTCGGTGATATATGCCTACTTCTCTCTGTCGGACAAGCAGGTGCTCTCGTTAACCTCACAGTATGGTTCACTTGACGAAGCCGTCAAGTCGTTTCCCGAGGTGTCGCTTGAGCTGAGCGACGGTTCGGTGTATGAGAAAAAAGGTAAGGTAGACGTGCTCAGCGGCATTGTCGACAAGACAACAGGAACCGTCAGCGTGCGTGCCGTGTTCGACAACAGCTCGCGCAGGATAATGAGCGGAAGCCAGGCCAATGTGGTGGTGCCTTACGAGTGTAAAGACTGTGTGGTGATACCGCAGGGAGCAACCTACGAGCTTCAGGACAAGGTGTTTGCCTATCGTGTAATCAACGGTCGTGCCGTGTCTACGCCCATTGAGGTGTTCGAGATAAACGACGGCAAGGAATATATCGTAAAGTCGGGCCTTCGCAAGGGCGACGTGATAGTGTCAGAGGGAGCCGGCCTGCTTAAAGACGGTACGGTGGTGGCGTCATCCGGAACAAAAAAGGAGAAATAGCCTATGAAACTGCAGAAGTTTATCGACCGTCCCATCCTGTCGATGGTGATATCCGTTGTGATACTTGTTGCCGGACTTATAGGTCTGTATGCCCTTTCCGTAGAGCAGTATCCCGACATAGCCCCGCCAACCATCCGCGTGTCGACCACTTACAGCGGAGCCAATGCCGAGGCTGTGCAGAAGAGCGTCATCGTGCCCTTGGAGGAAGCCATCAACGGCGTGGAAAACATGACCTATATGACCTCAACGGCCAGCAACACCGGCAGCGCCGAGATCACAGTGTATTTCAAGCAGGGCACCGACCCCGACATGGCTGCCGTCAACGTGCAGAACAAGGTGTCTACGGCAACGTCGCTGCTTCCTGCCGAAGTGACAAAGGTGGGTGTTACCACGATGAAGAGGCAGAGCAGCATGCTTATGATATTCGGCCTTTACAGTCCTAAGGGCACCTACGACGAGACCTTTCTTACCAATTATCTCAACATTAACGTAAAGCCGCAGCTGCAGCGTATTTCAGGCGTGGGCGAGGTGAACGTCATGGGAGGCGACTATGCCATGCGCATATGGCTCAAGCCCGACGTCATGGCACAGTATGAGCTTGAGCCTGCCGATGTAGAGGCTGCATTGTCGAGCCAGAACATTGAGGCGTCAATCGGATCAATAGGCGAAGACTCAAAAAATGTCTACCAATATACGCTGAAGTATCGCGGACGCCTTGAAAAGGAAAAAGAATTTGAGAATATCGTAATCAAGGCGTTCGACGACGGCCGCGTGGTCAGGCTCAGCGACATAGCCAAGGTTGAGCTCGGCTCTCAGAGCTATACATACACCGGCTCTGTGAACGGTTCGCCCGGTACGACCTGCATGATAAACCAGACAGCAGGCACCAACGCCAACGAGATAATTACCAGTATAAACAAATATCTTGAAGAACTCAAGGAGACACTGCCCGAGGATGTCGAGGTGGTAGAGCTTATGAGCACCAAGAATTTCCTTGATGCCTCTATCAATGAGGTTATTAAGACGCTCATCGAGGCCATCATCCTTGTGGTGCTCGTAGTGTACGTGTTCTTGCAGAACCCGCGCTCAACGCTTATTCCAACCATAAGCATCTTCGTGTCGCTCATCGGAACGTTTGCGGCCCTTTATGTGGCAGGCTTCAGCATCAACCTGCTGACGCTCTTTGCCCTTGTGCTTGCCATCGGTACGATTGTCGACGATGCCATAATTGTGGTCGAGGCCGTGCAGACCCGCTTTGACGAAGGCTACCGCTCGCCATACAAGGCAGCCGTTGACGCCATGAACGGTATTTCATCAGCCATCGTAACTTCAACACTCGTGTTCATGGCGGTGTTTGTTCCGGTGTCGTTCATGGGCGGCACGTCGGGCATATTCTACACACAGTTCGGCGTAACAATGGCCGTTGCCGTTGGTATATCTGCCATCAACGCCCTTACGCTGTCGCCGGCCCTGTGTGCTCTTATACTGCGTCCGAACGAAGAAATCATAGAAGGCCGCAAGCCGGGCTTCTCCACGCGCTTCCGCATGGCGTTCGACTCGTCGTTCCGCCGCATCGTGCAGAAGTACAAGTCGGGTGTCAAGTTCTTTGTCAAGCGCAAGTGGGTGGCATGGGCGTCGCTTGGTTTTGTCGTCGTGCTCCTGTTCTATCTTATGTCTACCACAAAGACCGGTCTTGTGCCGTCTGAGGACACCGGGTCAATCTTCGTGAGTCTCGATGCGCCGGCAGGAAGCACCCTCGCCGAAACAGCCGAGATTATGGGACAGGTGGAGAAAGAGCTGAAAGACATACCTCAGATAGAGAACTTCAACAAGGTTGCCGGCTTCGGCATGGGTTCGGGCAGCGGCTCGTCTCACGGTATGTTCATCGTCAAGCTGAAGCACTGGGACGAACGCAAGGGCGACGAAAGCAGTGTTGATGCCATAAGCAACGAGATCTACCGCCGCACGGCACACATCAAGAACGCAACCATATTCGTGTTCTCGCCGCCTATGATATCGGGCTACGGTACGGGTAACAGTTTTGAGCTTTACATACAAGACCGCAGCGGCAAGGGCATTGATGCCCTGAGTAAGGTAACCGACGATTTCCTGGCAGAGCTTAACAAGCGGCCGGAGATAAAGATGGCATACACGTCGTTCAGCTCCAAATTCCCGCAGTACAGGGTCGACATAGACGAAGCCCAGTGTCAGCGTGCCGGCATAACCACGCAGGATGTCATCAACACGCTGTCGGGATACTTCGGAAGCATATATGTCTCTAACTTCAACCGTTTCACCAAGCTCTACCGCGTCATCATCCAGGCTCCTTCCGACAGCCGCAACAGCATGCAGTCGCTCGACAACATATATGTGAAAACCACGGGAGGCATGGCTCCTGTCAGCCAGTTTGTCAAGCTCAGCAAGACCTATGGTTCCGAGTCGCTCACCAGGTTCAACCTCTTCTCGGCCATCAACGTGCAGGGCATGCCGGCCGACGGCTACAGTTCGGGCGACGTCATCAATGCCGTAACAGAGGTGGCTGCACGCACACTGCCCACGGGCTATGGCTACGAATATTCCGGCATGACGCGCGAGGAGGCACAGATGGCCGGTTCGCACGACACCGTTATCATCTATTGCATCTGCGTGCTCTTCATCTATCTTATATTGTGCGCACTTTACGAGAGTCTGTTTGTGCCTATGGCCGTCATCATGTCTGTGCCGTTCGGTCTGGCAGGAAGTTTCCTCTTTGCCCGCATGTGGGGACTCGAAAACAACATATATCTCCAGACAGGTCTCATCATGCTCATCGGACTGCTGTCTAAGACGGCCATCCTTGTTACCGAGTATGCCACAGAGCGCCGCAAGTCGGGCATGACGCTCACTCAGGCTGCCATGAGCGCTGCAGCCGTTCGTCTGCGCCCAATCCTTATGACAGCCCTCACGATGGTGTTCGGCATGCTTCCGCTTATGTTCGCCTCAGGCGTAGGTGCCAACGGCAACCGCTCGCTCGGTGTAGGCGTGGTCGGAGGAATGGTTATCGGCACGGTGGCGCTGCTGTTCGTAACGCCGGCCTTCTTCATCGTGTTCCAGTATGTTGAAGAGCGGGTGATGAGTAAACGTAAAAATGAAAGAAGTTTATGAAAAATATAAGTCTTGTTTTGTTTATTTTGAGCGGCGTGCTGATGAGCGGCTGCCGCATCTACAGCACCTATGAGCGTCCCGGCAACCTGCCGGTTGACAGCCTTTACCGCGACGTGTCGGCCGATTCTGTTGCCTCGGCCGACACCACCTCGCTGGGCGACATGCCGTGGCAGCAGTTTTTTCAGGATGAGCATCTGCGGGAGCTTATCAGCTATGGACTGAGCAACAACACCGACATGCTTACCGCCCTGTTGCGTGTCGACCAGGCTGAGGCACAGCTCAAGGCCGCCAAGCTGGCCTTCCTGCCGTCGCTCACGTTGTCGCCTCAGGGTTCGCTGAGCTCTGTCGACGGCGGCAAGCCCGCAAAGACCTACGAACTGCCCATAGAGGCCAGTTGGGAAGTCGACCTGTTCGGCAGTCTCCGTAATGCTAAGAAGAGCAGTCAGGCCACTCTCCTTCAGCAGAAAGCATATCAGCAGGCTGTACGCTCTAAGCTCATTGCCATGATAGCAATAGACTATTATGCCCTGCTTTCCATTGACAGCCAGATAGAGATAAGCCTGTCTACCCTTAATGTGTGGCGCGAACAGGTGCGCACTATTGAGGCCCTGCTGAAGGTAGGCGAAGAAAACGAAAATGCGCTGACACAGGCACGTGCAGGACTTTATGAACTCGAGGCGTCATACAACGACCTGCTGAGACAGCAGCGTGAGGCCGAAAATGCGTTGTGCACCCTGATTGGCACTACGTCGCGCCGCATTGAGAGGGGCACGCTCGACGGGCAGCGCATGCCCGACAGCCTGTCTGCTGGCTTGCCCCTGCGTCTGCTGTCAAGGCGTCCTGACGTTGTGCAGGCCGAAATGACGCTTGCTGCTGCATATTATTCCACCAATCAGGCCCGTTCGGCTTTCTATCCCAGCCTCACTCTTTCTGGCAGCGCAGGCTGGACCAATTCGGCCGGACAGATAGTGTCCGACCCGGGCAGCTGGATTCTCTCGGCTCTGGCTTCGCTCACGCAGCCTATATTCAACCGCGGCAAGCTGGTGTCAAACCTGCGTGTTGCCAAGGACGAGGAGCAGATAGCCTTGCTCAGCTATAAGCAGGCACTGCTTGATGCCGGTCAGGAGGTGAACAATTATCTCTATGCGGCAGAGTCGGCCCAGCGCAGTCTCGACAGCCATAGCAAGCAGTGTGCCGAGCTTGAGCGTACCGTAAAGACATCTGACGCCCTTTATCGCACGGGCAACGCCACATATATCGAACTTCTGTCGGCTCGTCAGGAGCTGCTCAATGCGCGCCTTAGCGTGGTATCAGACATATATAGCCGCTGCGAAGCCATCGTAAATCTTTACAGCGCCCTTGGAGGAGGATGCGAATAAGTTTATTTATATCAATTTGTTTTCTTCATACCTAGGCCCAACCTTCATTTGACGAATAATACATAAACTCTATTGACTTAATGGTCTGGCTACCGGGTTTGGGCCAAGTCGGCATGGCGTTCTGGTGTATCAACCATGTGCCGTGCCGACGTTTTTATGTGTTAGAATGTTATGTTTCTTACAAAGTTTTTGTTTTAAAATAATAATCTATTGTTTTTTGTTTTTATGTTCTGTTAGTTCAATCATTTAAATCTGAAGTTCAGACATTTATATTTGAAGTTCATACCTACTGTTGTTTTTTTATTCTGTACGTATAACATTAATTTGTATCTTTACGCCATGAAAAGTTAGTTTATATGTGAAAGAAACTTCAGAGTTAATAACATTATATTTTAATCTTAAATTTTAGGAGTATGAAAAGAAATACTGCTTTTATAGGAATTCTATTCCTATTTTTGTTGATGTGTTCTTCTGCTGTAGCATCCATACAGTTGGTTAATCCTGTTGTGAATGACTCGGAAAACATGTTGAGAATAACTTTAGTATTGACTGATCAAAAAGGAGTTGCCCTTGATGAATCTAAACTCTATTTTTCTGTTTATAAGGATAATGCAGAATCTCCAGTAACTTTAGAAAAAACAACTTTTCCATATATAGAATCAGACATGACGGAGATTCCATATGGGTATTCAGATTCACAGTTTTATGATATATGGAGTAGCGATGGTACCACTACAATATTTCATCCTTCATCGTGGAGCGGATTTAAGAAACTTGGAGCCCAGGCTATATATCATGATGGCGATAAAACTTATAAGTCAGAAATAGTATGGAGCGACGGAACAATAGGAACTGAAGGTGATGATAGCGGACAGACTGGAGGTGAACCCGGTGGCGAAGAGCCTTCGTTTGACGAGAGTATGCTTATAAGCAATCCTTCTGGAGAAAAGTTTGAGACGGTGCGTAATTCGCTTACATTCTATAAACTTGGCGGTACGTCAATATATACAGGCGAGGATACTGGAGTTATTTCAAATTATGTGAAGGGCGATGATGGTAATCTGTATTTGTTGTGCGTTACAGGAGGAAATTCTACGAATAATTATCTTAAGCTTGAGCCTATAGGTGATAGCAAGTATGTGGCAAAATTGCCTCAGCTTGTGATGATAGAAGAGTATGACGGTGTGAAATATGGATATTATGCAAGCCGTATGGTGAGAGAGAATATCGAGGAAAAGCCAGATAGTATTTTCTATCTTATTTCTGAAACGGAACCTAATGAGCTGAGTTTTACTCTTGAATCAGACGGTACTTTGTCTATGGATACAAAAGACGAGGACGTTATAATGGGACTTACATATTCAGACGGATATTGGACCGGTTATGGCGATGCTATGCTTTCAGATTCTTTAGTATCTTCAAGAAAGAATGTTCTTCCTGAGGGCGTAGAGCTTACTAAATGGATGTTTGAGTATCGGTGGGCTAATTGGAGTGAGTATGGAACTATGAAGAAATTTCTTGATGTAGCTGTTACAGACAAAGAAATATATATAAACAATCCATATAACCAGGATTCAGATCAATGGATTAAGGGCGAAATCGACGGCAACAAGGTTACGTTTAACACACGTCAGCTTCTTGGCCCTGACAATGAAACTAACCGTTATCTTTATTTCCGTGTTGGTAATCTGACTTTAGACACCCAAAGCGAGTATTACTATTATGCTGATGCGGACAAACTTGTTATGAATTTCGATGCAGAGAACAGGACGCTCACCACTGATGATCTTGTGTCTCTTTACATCAGTAGGGGATATGGGCAGCGTGGATATAACGTAAATTATGATTTCCCGAAGTTTACTGCCTATACAGAGAAAGTTTCTAAATTACAGAATCCTTCGTTTACGTTCTTTGCTCCTGATGACAATTACGACAATTATGGCTATTCATATATTCAGGTCAAGATACCGGCTACCGATGTCGGTGGAAATGAACTGAATACTCAGAATTTATATTACAGTCTATATGTCGGCGATGATGCTGTTCCTTTTGTTTTCGATGCAGATACTTATGCTAAAGACTTTACGACGGATGTTACTGAAATTCCTTATAATCATGAAGGTTATGATGTATATCCTGCTTCGGTGGGAAGCGAGCTTCATACAGTGTTCTTCTATTTTTCTACAGCAGACGTGAAACTTGGAGTGCAGAGTATATATTATGCTTCAGACGGAACCGTGTATAAGTCGGATATCGTTTATAACACAAGCACCGGCATTGACGATGTAAGAGCTGGATTTGATAAAAATGCCCCTGTATTTAATATTCAGGGCCAGAGGGTAAATCCTGAAAATATGGGAAAAGGTATTTATATCCAAAATGGTAAAAAGTTTATAAAAAAATAATCATGTGATAAATATATTTAGCCCAAATCGTCTCGAATGTTAAATTCTTGATTTGGGCTAAATTATGAAAAGAATAATTCATTTCATATTATCTATTTTCTTGAATCAGTGTCCAAGCCAGTTTAAAAAGTCTTTACGCCTTAGGGCACTTATGATTACTTCCTTCTTTTTATCGCCAGCACATACTGTTACATAAAGGCGTTGGTTGTCAATCTTAGTTACATTGTTAATGGCTTTTATAGATGATATCATACTGCGCGAAAGTTGGAAAAAGTCATGATCAGTTACTAAGTCCATGACTTTTTCCATATTTGCTATTTCGGTTATTTCGCAGTTTCCCTCATTAGTATATGCAACAACGTAGCGGTCTTCTATACAGAAAAAAGCGATGTCTGATATATTTATAAATGAAAAGCTCTTATTCTTGGCTATTAGTATTCTGTCAATTTTTTCTTTCTTTGTCAATATAGTCCTGTATCCATCAGACCTGAAAATGTCAGCCATGTCGTCGAGTTTTCTTAGTGAGTGTTCAACGTTTTCCTCTGTTATCGGTTTTAACAGATAGTCTATACTGTTGGTCTTGAATGCTTCAATTGCATATTCGTTGTATGCCGTAGTAAATATTATTGGTATCTTTATGTCTGTATTTCTTATTATGTCGAAGCATGTCCCGTCACCTAAGTCAATGTCCATAAAGGCCATGTCGACATTCTCAGATTCAAGAAACTTTATACTTTCGTCTACAGAACTGAGCATTGCTGTAAGTTCATAGTCTGGTCTTACTTTTTCAACTATGTCTTTCAAGTTTTCCCTGGCAAATTCTTCGTCTTCAATTATAATATATTTCATACGGTTTTAATTTAAGTAAGGAACTTTTACAATGAATATATTATTATCATCTTTAATTTCAATCTTTTTTCCATAAGCCTCATACAGCATTTTTAGATATGTGAGGCCTTTGTGTGGTGATGTTGCCGATGTAGTTGGCTTTCGGTTAATTTCGTTGCTCACAGTGAGATAATTGTCTGTAAACTCTATTTTTGCTTTTACTTGTGTGGTACTGCTTACTTTATTGTGTTTTACAATGTTTTCGATAAGTAGTTGCAGCGTAAAAGGAACAATATAGTGTTGCTTTTCTGGGGGCTCGTTATTTTCAGCAGTGAAATTGTTACTATACCTTAACATTAGAATTTTTGCATATTCTTTGGCGAATTTTAATTCGTAATCTAACGTTACCCTTTCATGTCCTTGCTGGTCGAGTACATATCTGTATATGCGTGAGAGCGACAAGATAAACTGTTTTGACTTTTCTGTGTCTTTTCCAACAAGGGCATACAGCATATTAAGGGTGTTGAAAAGAAAGTGTGGATTTACCTGTGCTCGTAAGGCTTCATATTGATATTGTAGGGCTTTCTGCTTGTTCTCGCTAATTTGTTGAATATGGCGTATATGATTCTTTACAAAATATGCAACTTCTAAACCGAGAAGAAGAAAAATGTTGTTAAATACAGTACCTGCCCAGTTTACATGCATGTGCTCTTGAGATACAAAAGAAAGTATTAAAGAAAACAGTAGGTTTATTACCGACATACTTACAAATGAAGATACAATGTCTATGGTCAGTCTTTTTAGTGGCGTTTTGAAGGAATCTAGCTTGAATATTATGAAAAGGTTTGTTGTGTAAACTATTGTTATTGGAATAAAATTCAGTAAAAAGTATATTAGAAATTGTTTGAAATTCTCATATGGCCACAGGTTCCGGCTATCAATCAGATTGTAAAATGACTGAAATAGTAAATAGTATGCAGTAATGATACCTATATGCATACATATTCTGTTTTTTAACTTTATTTTTGCTGGCGTATATAATTTAGCCATATTGTTCATGTCGTTTTTCGGTATGTTCAGTTTTCTTGATTTATTAAAAATAGAAGAAGGGGTCGTGACATAAAGTCAAGCGCCCCTTTCTTCAATGCAGTGTCATTTCCTATTCATATCTTTTGTGGAATTCGATGACGGCCTCTATACCCTTGCGGAATATGTCGAGCGGCATGTTCTCGTTGGGCGAGTGGATGGCGTTGCTCTCAAGTCCGAAGCCCATCAGCACCGTCTTTATGCCCAGTATGCGCTCAAAGTCGCTTATGATAGGTATGCTTCCGCCGCGGCGCACTGCCAGGGGCTTCTTGCCGAAGGCCTTCTCAAAGCCCTTTTCGGCTGCCTTATATGCCGGCATGTCTATCGGGCACACGTAGCCCTCGCCGCCGTGCATGGGCGTAACCTTCACCTTTACGTAGTCGGGCGCAATGCTGTTGATGTAGTCTACAAACAGCTTTGATATCTTTTCGTGCTGCTGATGAGGCACAAGTCGGCACGACACCTTGGCGTAAGCCTTCGACGGCAGCACTGTCTTGGCGCCTTCGCCGGTGTATCCTCCCCAGATGCCGCAGATGTCGAATGACGGGCGGCAGCTGTTGCGCTCCAGCGTAGAGTAGCCTTCTTCGCCTTTCAGCGCGTTTACACCTATTGCCTCCATATATTTCTTCTCGTCAAACGGTATCTGATGTATCATGTCGCGCTCAGCCTGCGGCACTTCCTCCACGTCATCGTAGAAGTGAGGGATGGTTATGCGGCCGTCTTTGCCCACAACGGTGGCGAGCATTTCGCATAGAGTGTTTATCGGGTTGGCCACGGCTCCGCCGAAGTGTCCTGAGTGAAGGTCGCGGTTGGGTCCTGTAACCTCAATCTCCCAGTAAGCCAGACCGCGCAGTCCTGTTGTCAGCGACGGCAGGTCGGCACCAAGCATGCTCGTGTCTGACACCAGTATAACGTCGGCCTTGAGCAGCTCTTTGTGCTTGCTGATAAATGCATTGAGGCTCGGCGAGCCTATTTCTTCTTCGCCCTCAAATATAAACTTTACGTTGTGAGTAAGCAGTTTTTCCTTAACCATATATTCAAACGCCTTAGCCTGAATCATGGCTTGCCCCTTGTCGTCGTCGGCACCGCGCGCCCATATATGTCCGTCTCTGATCACCGGCTCAAACGGTTCGCTCTTCCACAGTTCCAGCGGTTCAGCCGGCATCACGTCGTAGTGGGCATATATCAGCACCGTCTTTGCATCGTCGCTCACGTGCTTTTCTGCAAACACCAGCGGATTGCCGTCGCTAGGCATCACCTCGGCCCTGTCGGCACCGGCCTCTATCAGCAGTTGGCGCCAGCGTTCGGCGCATGCCAGCATGTCTTGTTTATGACTTTTCTGCGAGCTTATGCTCGGTATGCGTATAAGGCTGAACAGCTCGTCGAGAAATCTCGACTCGTTCTCTTCGATAAATTTCTTTATTTCCATATTCTGAATTTAAGATTAATCCGCCGTAAAGTTACATCTTTTTGCGCAAAGTCAGCGCGTTTGTGCTGAATAAATGTGTCGGCTATCTGTCTTTAATGTCTTGCGGAGTTTATAATTCCGCAAGACATATAGTTATAATATATTATATCCATTTTGATATAATCAAAACAGAATACATTATCTTATTTCACTTCTTTTACCGTAAGGTCAACAAATTGACCTTTGTTATTAACATGGGATTTTATCCGAACGATACGAATTTTTGATGGTGATGTACAGAGTCGCATAATAAAGTCACTGGCTGTTTCGGTTGCTATTATTGTCGTGCCGTTGCTTCCTACAGTCTTGACTACAGCTGATGATGACTCAAATAGTTCAGAGAGCAACTTCTCTGCCTCTGAAATACGAGATTCAGGTGTAATTGCAGGATCTGACAATGCGTCAAACTCAGGTATATGTTCTTCTATAGAATCATGAAAGTTTGATACTGAAGGGTTATAAGATGAGTTCCCGCCTATTTCCTGCTTTGCATGCGCAACGTATTTTTCATAGTCAGGATAAAATTTTTCAACAGGCAGCATTCCTAGTTCATTACAGAAAATTTGTGTCTGCTCTAAATAATATAATGCTTTAGCCGGATCCTTCTCAAAGCTATGCTCACCGCTTAAATGATATTCAGCCAATGAAACTGCTGCATCTGGATAACGTAATTTAAAAGCACGCAGATAATATTCTTTCTCTTTCTCATAGTTATTGTTGAATTGTCCTTCACAATATGCAAGTCCAGACCAACCCGCAGGATAATTCATATCAGCCATCTTCTTATACCAAAACATAGCAGATTCAGGATCCTTTTTCAAGATATTCCCGTTACAATAATTTGCGGCAGCATCTACCATAGCGAGATAAAAGCCGCTGTCAGCGCTCTTAAGCAAATATTCTGCAGCTTTTACCGTGTCGCGGGGAGGGTAGTATGAATAAAGAAGATTTAATATATAATTGCAGGCAGGATCATTATTGTCGGCCAGCTGTTTTACTGACAATAACATGCTTTCATCTTTGTTTTGAGCTATTTGGTACGCAAAATAATTTGTATATTGAGCTAGAAACCCAGCCTTTTCAAAACTGGCTCTATTAGCGTAAACACATGTCCACTTCAGTCCTTCGTGTAAGTCTTGCTCACCGCCAAGTTCTGCTCCGGCAATGCAGTAATATACCATTTGAGAACTTCCATCTATATTATTGTTTTCTGCCGCTATACGTGCATAATATTTTGCTTTATTAAAATCGCGTTCAGGCCTCGGACTATAAAGAAATTTCTCAAAAGCATCCGCATCGGCAGATAACTTTATTGTGTTAATTACTTTTTGCGGTGCGTAGTAAAAACTCATTATGTTTGCTGCTTGTCCGTCGCCGGCATCAGCTGCCAGCCTATAATATTTTATAGCCTCTGTAACGTTGTTGTCATTTCTATACAAAATGGCCAAACAACCATTGGCCTTAGCTGTGCCTACAGCTTTAAGCTTGTTTATGTATTCTTCCTTTTTAGATTTATCGCCTTCCTCTTGATAAATAAGCGCAAGAGAAACATATGCACCAAGAGAGAGAACTGGCTGTAATTGTCTGTTGACAAATACTGAATTTGACATGTTTTCAACGAACATCAAATCGATTTTTGCTAGGGTGTAATTGCCTTGTTCCATGTATATCCAGGCGCTAATATTATGGAACATTAGCAGAAAATTAACATCATAATTTTTATCTAAATAATTAAATGTCTTTTGAAGATAAGTTTGTGCTTTTCCTAAGTCTTTTGGCACAACCTTGCCCATGCCGTATATATATGTAAGATACATATTGGCAAGAGGTGCTGCATAAGGATAATCTTTATCTTCAATTCTTGCATATTTTTCTAGAAGTTGTAGCGCAACATAAGGTCTAAAATATTCTTTCGGTGCTAGTCCTGCTGTGTTCATGTATAAATTCGCAAGAAAAATTCCTGCGACAGGGTCATGCTCGGAAGCATCACGCAGCATATGTTCGCACTCATTATAGTTTTTATCTTGAAGATAAGTTATACCCATAACTGTCATAGCACGATAACGTCCTGCATATGTCTTATAGCTAGAGCTTCGCTTGAGTAACTCAAAGCCTTTTTTAGTCTTTCCTTCATTAATAAGGGAAATACCTTCAAGGTACAAAGAATATGGATCTTCATAATCTTGTGACACGGTTCCACCAATCTTCATATTTGAAATATTCACAGTTACACGAAGACGTACTGTATGGTTTATGCCGTTACCTTTTATGTGTTTGGTAACATTAACCAATGCATAAGAATTGCTTAACAGAGAACTTCCAGACTTTAAATCTTCTTCGTCAAGACCTGTGCTGTTCATTTTAGGTTCAGAAATGACTTTTTCACATGCAAAATCTGAAAATTCGAAATTGAGCGAGTTCTCATACTTTGATGTTATGTTTTGGAGATACTGGAACAGAGGATAAGAGTTGTACTCGATATTTGGGGACTTCTCTTTTGGGGTAAGATCGTCAAAGGTTTGAACTTTATTATTTTCACACATGGAAACAATAGAGTCAAGAAGAGTTATGTTTTCTATATTTTCGGAAAAAAGAGTCATCAGCTGACAATATTCCTTGACACGATTTTCTATTTTCTGACGGGCTTCAGACGAAAGATTCTCTGCATCCAATTGTATTGGGACAGCGAAGGAAATCAGAGTCATTAATACAAATAAAAATTTTCTCATATATTTTATGTCGTATTTATTTAACAATTAAAATTTGGTTAAACGTGTAATAAGCCAACCTGTGTTGTAAGAACCGCGCTTCTCCACACGCTCGATGGTGAACGAATAACCAGATACTGTCTGGAAATGGAAAAGTACATTATCAACCGATTCGATTTTAAGAAGCCCGTTTCCCAAAAGTACGGCAAGCATGGATAGGTTATCTGGAAAATACACATGACTGTCAAAATATCCCGACACGTTACGTGTATTGTTGCAGGAAGATATAAGTCCGACAAAGCCTATTTCATGCTCGACAGGAGAAATAAACGCATTGGAGGACGAATCAGAAACAGCAACATTGAAAATGTCGCTGACCGCGTTGCTTATAACCCATTTGTATTCGCCCTCTCTCACTTTAAAAGTGCGCAAGAAAAGTCTCATTATCTTATGCTGGTAGCCAATTTTTATACTACACTTAACTTCTGCACTCCATAAAGAATCTTCATATTTAAGCTGATAATCTTTGTTCACTACATAATCGACAAATTCTGCTGCTAAAGCATTAAGATTACCATTTGGCAACTTAAACTTTTTGTCGTCAAACAAAGTGGCAAGATACTTTTTTCGGAATGTACTATCCTTGCGGTCGGTTATTTTTGACCCATCCCATGCCTCATACATATTGAATCGTGCCATAAATTCATCTATTTGTTTAACGCGTCCTTTTAGAAGATTTTCGTTGGCTTCAGGCGGTGGAAGCATTGTTATCTGGGCTTCAGAATAACAGCAATAAGCAGTAAGAAGAGCTGCGATAAAAACTCTTTTTAATAAATTCATATGTAATAACTTAGTAACCCTCCGTCTCAAGAACTTCAATGTCTCCTAACCTTACGCTCCAATGTTGCCCTAATACATAGTCGTTTTCCGGCATTATGTACACTTTAATGTTTTTTTGGGTAACATCTCTATATACTTTACGCATTTCTTTTCCCATAAAACCTTCAAAGCGTTGGAATATAGTCGCTGTCGCTTCGTAATGATCGCCAACTTTGTATATGTTGCTAATTCTATATGTGTCAGCTTTTGTCAATCTGACTTCAGAGTAAGGTAACTTTATGAGATTATCCAAGTATGTTGTCAGCAGAGTTTTCCGTTTCACCTCTTTACCTCCTTTAATTGATGAGACTTGCATAGATACACCTTCGTGCTTTTGGCCGTCAGGGCTTGTGTATGGTTTGCCCTCACCGATAAAAAGTTTGAGTGCACTTTTCTTATATACAGATTTAACTTTCAGTGGATATTTTTTTCCACCAAGTATTGACAGATTGTTTTGAAACATGTCTATAATTTCACCAACACGATCTTTAAAAGCTTGGATGTCACTTTCTGTCAAGTCATTGACTTGAGCTTTTGCATGTGGCAAAAAGACAAAACATAATACTAATAATGTAAATAGCTTTTTCATAACTTTTTTATTTATAATCTTTATATATTTCATGTATCTTAAGGTAAGTATACTTACCTGCATTGTCTATTTTACTTTCTAGTTCAACCAGATTTACGAGGTTATGAGCAGTGCATAGCCTAAGCATAAAGTCACTTGCGGTTTCCGTAGATACGATTGTTGTTCCGTTACGTCCTACAGATTCCACTTTGACATTAGGTGTGGCAAAAAGGTCGGGCAAGGCTGCCTGCATAACCTCAATACGGGCACTTTCTTTAAATTCCTCGTTGCCAATAGCGGTAAGCAAATCAATTGCAGTAATGTCTTCGCTATCAGCGTTTCCTGTTGCCGTATTTTCTGGGGCTTGTACCGTATGGACCGTTTCTGTAGGGATTGTAGATACACAAACTACTGGTGTATGTTTTGCCTTTTCTTTTGTAATGTCTGTTGCTGCTCCGAATATTGTATTCCAGTCCGCATCGAGTCCTTGCTTTACAACGGCTTGTAAGGCACTAAGAAAGTAAATTGTAAAAGCACCTCCAGCTGGTGAACCGTCATTGTAAGATAAGGTAATAGAGTTTTCGCCTTTTTTGCTTCCTGAAGCAATTATAAAACCTTTATAGTTCATGAAAAGGTTTGTGTATGTATTGACAGGACCTTTCGTAAGAACTGTAAAGCCTTTTGATGCTGATTCTTTTGACGTCACACCGGGAGAAATCGAATTGCAGCAATCCCCCAAAACAATCTTTAGTCGTGCATTTTGCGCTTTCAGCTTATTTAGAACTGATTCCAAAGGAAAGAATTCACTTTCACGGCGGCTGCCTAAACACATCTGGGGATATTCTGATCTGTCATTTAATGAACGTGTACCATGTCCGGAATAATAAAATATAATAACGTCATCATTATTAGTGTTAAGACCGTCAAGTACTTTTATCAGTTGAGCTTTTGAACAGTTCTCTCCCGAGAAAAAATGCTTGTTTAGTTTCATGCCGGTAGCAGACGCAATCGTGCTGACCTCCATGGTCATGTTTATATAATCCTGTTTGTCAAAAATTCCAATGTTAGGATCATTTGTGTCTGCAAAAATAATAGCATGCAATGTTTGTGCCCGTAGTAGGGTGCAGCTATAAGATAAGGGTAACAGAATTACCGAAATCAAACATAACAAAATTCGTTTCATAAATATTACTTGTTTAAATCAAAAACTGAAATAAGATATTTGTCATCAGGAAATATATCCAATGAATATTGGACAAGCATGTCTGTTCTTGTATATATGCGCCTAATTATGACTCCGTTCTTTACCAATGCCCATTCTGGGGTGTTATAATTTATCAACGAGTACATATGATCAGAGCTATCTTCTATGGATATAGCCAAGTAAGGCGAAAATAATGTTTTCCATGTTATTTTATCATCATTGTAAAATTTATCATTGCTTAACATAAAACGTGAAACTTCCAATTTGCAATGACTTATTTTCTGCTTATCATTTATAGAATAGCCCATAATTGATGTCTGTGATGAATCAACAACAGACAAAGCATGTAGACAGTATACATAAGCTTTCTTCGTTTTTCTTAGTTTTTTAGCTAAGATTGTATCCCAATGACATATAATAACGGAGTCGTTATAATTTGTTGACCACGAGGAATCGCTTTTGTTTATCGTACTACAACTTTCTACACAAAATGAGACAAATATAATATATATAATGGAATAGTCGATTTGCATACCATATAAATTTAATACTTACAATTCATGTAACCCCAATTATTATCATTCTCTTCCTATAGCAAGAAATATCGGACAAATGTATGTAATATTAATTTGTCAATATTATATATTATGATGCAAATATATAAAATTAAAGTTTAACTACATTTGGTTTATGTATAAAAAGAATAAAATTAACGTAAGTTTAATAATTTGCTTACCTGAAATTACTCTATGACTTACGGGTGAAAAGTGGCCGAGTTACGGGTTGTAAACCGGCCACTAACAGTTTGAAAGTAAATGCGGTTGTATTGGTTAATGAAATACTTTTAATCATAGTCATTCTGTTGTACTTGTAAGGAAAAGAGTGTGAAAAAGTTACGATTTTTAGCCTATTTTCAAGGATGCGGCTTTCTGGCAATCTCTCACGGCTCATTATTCTGCGCTTTTGCTTATTGTTGATAACCTGTAGATTGTGGATAACTCGTATAATTGTGGATAACTTTATTGACTGTGGATAACTCGGCTAAATGTGTATAATTATGTTATTTATGAAAATAAGTTTTGTGTGTTACGGCTAATTTGTGTATTTTTGTCTTTCGTAAAAGTGCCCTGAGCCTTGGCCTTGTTATGGAAATATGGCCAAAGAGGCGGCTGATGAGCTTTATGGCTTAACGGAGCATTTTATATAAATGACGTGCGGCTAATGGCGTTGTTGTTGGCATAAGACAGAAAAATAACGAACATAAAAATAATAAAAGTATGATTATTGATTTTGAGAAGATTAATGAAGAGTCGGTTATGAACTTTAAGGGCGGTGAAGGACAGCTCGACACACGCAACTTTGTTGACTCTGCCAATAAAATAATGATGAGCCGACTGAAGCCGGGAGCTTCAAGCGGATATCACACTCACGAGAACAACAGTGAGATAGTTTACATAATCAGCGGCGTAGGCCATTTCCGCTATGACGACACCACGGAGAACGTGAAGGCCGGCGACGTGCATTATTGCCCGATGGGACACTCTCACGCCATGTTCAACGACGGCACAGACGACCTGGTTTATTTTGCCATCGTGCCGGAACACAAACTTTAATTCATAATTCACAATTTATAATTCATAATTGGGTTGCTTAAACGTTGTTGGGCAATCCAATTACTTTTTTATAATGCATCAAATACGAATTATAAATCTCATTTTACCGAATCCTTAATACTGCAGCGCTTTACTAACAAGGTGAATCATAATTGGCTTGCGCCGAACTTTGTTTTTCCATTCTCAATTCGCCGTTTTCAATTATTTTAGGGATTTCCCTATGTTTTTTAGGAAGTTATAGCGTTGCGTTATTAAAAATAATCCGTAAATTTGTAATGTTTAAAACTTATATATCTGCGCAAAACGCAGGAACTGACTTATAAATTGGCATTGTCAGAGTTCTGCCGTGTTCAGAACCTTAAACGGAAGGAGAGTTATTTATGAAAAAAACATGTGTATTGCTTTTGTGCGCATCAATGATAGTGGCGGGCTGCACCACAGGTGCCGGCACCGGAGCTTATGCCGGTTCAACGCTCGGCGCGCTGCTCGGATCGGCCATTGGAGGCATTGCAGGCGGACCGCGCGGCAGCGACATCGGCACGCTTGTGGGCATGGCAGGAGGCGCTGCCGTTGGCGGAGCCTTGGGCGCACAGGCCGACAAACAGCAGCAGGAATATCAACGATATGAAGACGCAAGGTTTGAGCAGAAGTATGCCGAGCACCGTCGGGCTGCCACAGCCGGAAACGACGGCTACGACAGGCATTACGATGACAGTTATGACAGCCGGAGTTACGACGGTATGAATAACGGCGGCGGATATGAAGACAGCGGATTCGACCCTACAAACAGCGGCGACGATGTGCTCTACGACTTCAACGGCTCTGACTATACGGGCAACTACACCGCCTCTCATCCGGAACATGTCGTGCCGTCGGCGCGGTATGACGAGATAGGTACGCCGGCAAAGGTGGCCGACAGGCTGCCGCTGGAGGTGCGCAACGCACGCTTTGTTGACGACAATCAGGACCATAAACTGAGCGGCGACGAGCTGAGCAAAGTGATATTTGAGATTTACAACGTGTCGGGCTCAACGGTCTATGACGTTCAGCCAATGGTGGTTGAAACTACAGGCAACAAGCGCATATACGTGTCGAACAGCATACACGTGGAGCGCATCGTGCCGGGCAAGGGCGTAAGATATACGGCAATGGTGAAGGGCGGCAAGAAACTGAAGGACGGCACGGCCTGTTTCCGCATATATGCCGTTCAGGGCAACGGCAACGTGGTGTCTAATGTGAGTGAGTTTAACATTGCAACTGCCCGGCGCTGAGGCTTGCACGGAGTGGGGCAAGGCACAGGCAGAGCTTAAATAAGGAGGAAAGAGCAGATGAAGAAAAAGAAGATTGCCTATATTTCTGTTGCGGTTGTGGCCGCATTGGTTTTGCTGACGTTCGGCGCCGGCTGGTTTATGCTCGACTATGCCCTGAAGCCCGATGAAGGACGCAGGGACACCACGGCGTTTTATAAGCAGATGAGGCAAGAGTATCCATGGACAACTCCCTGGCTCGACAGTCTGAAGCATGCCGGAGCGCTGCGCGACACCTTTATAACAACGCTCGACGGCGAGCGCCATCATGCCATCTTCGTGCGCAATCCGCGCTCAATGGGGCGCACGGCCATACTGGTTCACGGATATAAAGACTGCTCTATACGCATGCTGCCCATAGCAAGCATATACGAACGCATGGGGTATAACATACTGCTGCCCGACCTGCATGCCCACGGACTCAGCGACGGCAACGACATACAGATGGGGTGGAAAGACCGCAAGGACATAATACGCTGGATATATGTTGCGCGCGGAATGTTCCGCAGCACCAAGTATCAGCCACGCATGGTGCTCCACGGCGTGTCGATGGGAGCCGCCACGGTGATGAACGTGTCGGGCGAGAATCTTCCTGACGGAATCTGCTGTTTTGTTGAAGACTGCGGCTTCACGAGTGTGTGGGACGAGTTCAGCCGTCAGCTCGGCGACCAGTTCCATCTGCCCGATTTTCCTGTGCTTCATGTGGCAAGTCTGCTCTGCAAGCTGCGCTACGGCTGGACATTCGGCGAGGCGTCTCCGCTCAGTCAGTTGGGCAAGCAGCACACGCCTATGTTCTATATCCATGGCACGTCTGACGATTATGTGCCGTCGGCAATGGTGCTTCCGCTCTACAACATGAATCCGGCTTACGAAAACAAGGCCGACAAGACGCTGCGCTATAACGACATATGGCTCACGCCGGGCTGCGCCCACGCAAAGTCGTATCACGACTATCCGTATGAATATGAACGGAAGGTGAGAAACTTTGTAAGCAAGCATGTCGGAATGTAGTAAGGGTTGAACGGATAGTGGAATTTATTCACAGATGGAGAGCAAAAACATAGGGACGTACCTGAGGTGCATCCGTCTTTCGGCTTAGAATGTTTTTATGTTGATGATATTGCTTTTATTTGGACGCACCTGGGGTACGTCCCTACAGAAAATGTTATTGGAATATTGCTTGTGATTACGTTGTAAGGCTATGTAAATCACAGAGTTATAATGATGTTGACGTAAAAATATAGATATAAACAAAACGGACAACAGTATAATGCGTTACTGTTGTCCGTTTTGTTTTCTGTATGTCAAAATGCTTAGGGCATATCCGTAAGAGCCTGATCAAGCCCTTTATAGATGATGGTTGTTCACGTCATATTGTTTCGGCTGTATACTTATACATGTTTCTCGGTTGAGGCTTCTTCGAGCAGCAGGCGTATGGCGTTGCGTATGTTGTTGCGTGCGTTGTCTTTCTTCATCGCTTCGGTTATGTCTGCATCGTCAGGCGTTACGGCCGCTACACGCGTAAATCCGGCGTCAAGCAGCGCCTGCCGGTCGTCCACTTTTCCGGCGATGAGCCATGTCGGCAGTCCTTTAGCCTTTGCCGCCTTCATCACGTGATAAGGCATTTTGCCCATTAGCGTCTGGCGGTCGGCATGTCCCTCGCCCGTAATAACACAGCAGCCTTCGGTCAGGCGGCTGTCAAAGTCGGCCAGGCTGAGCATAAGTTCGGCGCCCGCCTTCATCTCTGCTCCGAGATATTGCATGAAGGCATAGCCCAGTCCGCCTGCTGCTCCTGCTCCGGGCCTGTCGGACAAGTCGTAGCCGAAGTGGCGAGCCGATATTTCGGCAAATCTCATTGCGCGGCTGTCGAGCATCTTAATCATGTCGGGCGTTGCCCCTTTCTGCGGTCCGAACACTGCAGCAGCCCCGTCGGGGCCGTAGAGCGGATTGGTTACGTCAGAAGCAAGAGTGAAGCGGCATCCGTCGCGCAGTTCTGCGGCAATGTCGTCAAAGTGACCGCCCCTTGGTGCCAGCTTGTCGGTTATGGCCATCATCATGCCTATGCCCGCATCGCTTGTGGCGCTCCCGCCCAGACCTACAATAAACTTTCTGCATCCGCGCTTGAAAGCCGACGCTATCAGTTCGCCTACGCCATACGACGTGGCGCGCATGGGGTTGCGCTCCTCCTCGTCTACCAGCGTCAGTCCGCATGCCTGAGCCGTCTCTATTATTGCCGTGCCGTCGGCCGTTATTCCATACTCAGCCTCCGTGAGCCGCATCATTGGGCCGTGTACGGATGTTGTAACGATATCTGCTTTTAGTGCGCCGGCAAATGCCTTCAGCATGCCTTCGCCTCCGTCAGAAACAGGAATGAGTTCTGTCTGATAACTGCTGTCGTAGTCGGTTATAGCTTCGCTGACTGCCTTTTCGGCTTCATATGACGTAAGGCAGCCCTTAAACGAGTCTATTGCCAGAATATATTTCATGTCTTATATGGTTTTTTGAGTTTTTCTTCGGTTAATGCTCATCTTCTGCACGCCGGTTACATTCATGTGCGATGCGGTCATTGCAGACTAGGCTTTAGGCGTCAGTCATGCAGTTTTTTTATTAAAACACCGCAGTCAAACTGTTTGCCGGCTGTGCCGCCGTAAAAAATCTGTACAGGCTTTAACTTGCGCAAAGGTAAGCATTTATTATGATTTGCACAAACAATGAAATCATGCATGTTGCATTTATGCAAGTTTTGTCCTTTTTGAAAACAGATGACGTTCCTTTTTGTTTTTCCATTGGTACGGGACATTATGTTAAATAGGTGAAAATAAATAGGACGATATTCGTCGGCTACGAAAAAATGTTGTAATTTTGTGTTACCAAAATCTGTTAAATTTAATATTATGCTCAATTTAGATGATCTTTACAGAGCGCGGTATGTGCTTGGTGAAATATTAAGACGTACTGACCTTGTCAGAGCTCCTAAGCTTAATCCGGAAAGTGATATATATCTGAAACCGGAGAACCTTCAGATAACAGGTTCGTTCAAGATCCGCGGAGCTTATTACAAAATATCTCAGCTTACAGAGGAAGAAAAGAAGCGCGGCGTTGTGGCCTGCTCAGCCGGCAACCATGCCCAGGGCGTGGCTCTCGGTGCTACGTCACACGGCATCAAGTCGCTCATCTGTCTTCCTGAAGGCGCGCCTATCAGCAAGGTTGAGGCTACGCGCCGTCTCGGTGCCGAGATTTGTCTCGTGCCCGGTGTTTACGATGATGCATATCAGCGTGCAATGCAGTTGCGCGACGAGATGGGTTACACCTTCGTTCATCCGTTCAACGACGAACACGTGATAGCAGGACAAGGCACAATAGGTCTAGAACTGCTCGAGCAGCTTCCTGATGTTCAGGCAGTTGTCGTGCCTATCGGCGGTGGCGGTCTGATCAGTGGTGTGGCATACGCCATGAAGTCGCTCAATCCTAAAATAGAGATTTATGGCGTTCAGGCTGCCGGTGCTCCCAGCATGTATGAGAGCATCAAGCAGAAACAGGCTATAACATTGCCTCAGGTGTCTACTGTTGCCGACGGTATTGCCGTTAAGACTCCTGGCGACCTTACTTACGACATCTGCTCAAAGTATGTTGACGATATCTGCACCGTGTCTGAAGACGAGATATGCGCAGCAATCCTGCGTCTGCTTGAAGAGGAGAAGATCGTTGCCGAGGGAGCAGGAGCTGTAAGCGTTGCGGCTGCTATGTTCAACAAGGTGCCTATCAAGGGCAAGAAGACCATCTGTCTTGTCAGCGGCGGAAACATCGACGTTACTATTCTTAACCGTGTTATCAACCGCGGTCTGGAGAAGGGCGGCCGTATATGCACAATATCAATGGAGCTTGACGACAAACCCGGACAGCTCTATGAGGTCAACGGCGTTATCGCAGGCATGGGCGGCAATGTGCTTAGCGTATATCATGAGCGCAGCGCATACAGCAAGAAGATCAATGCATGTGAGCTGAGCGTAAAGATTGAGACACGTAACCACGAGCATGTGGAGGAGATTAAGGAGAGCCTGAAGTCAAAGGGCTTCAAACTTAAATAGTCAGCCTTCCGGCGGCGTGTGTACAGTCATGGCGCGGCAGTTGCTTATGCGTATGGTGTGTCATGCAGAACAATTAAAGTAATAAGATAATAATAACAATAAAATTTTTAAAATTAAAGAGAAATGAAAGCACTACATTCAGACAAAGCTCCTAAGGCTTTAGGGCCTTACAGCCAGGCTATCGTAGCCGGTGGATTCGTATTCGCATCAGGTCAGGTGCCAATCGACCCTGCAACAGGTGAATTTGCAGAAGGCGGTATCAAGGAGCAGACAAAGCAGTCGCTCACAAACGTTACCAACGTATTGGCTGAGGCTGGTATAGACCTTACACATGTTGTTAAGACAACAGTATTCCTTTCAGACATGGACAACTTTGCTGCCATGAACGAGGTTTACGCTACATTCTTCAAGGAGCCGTTCCCGGCACGTTCTGCTGTTGCCGTTAAGACTCTGCCTAAAGGCGCCCTTGTTGAGATTGAAGTTGTTGCAACATTAGAGAAATAATATTGCCAATAATAAAGTTTATGGGGAACCGGCTTTGGCTGGCTCCCCATTTTTTTGTTGTTTGTCTGAATATATTGTGTTCGGGCGTATTTATGGTTCTATGGTTTTATTTCGTTTTGCAGTATGTGCCAGGCACCTATTGCGGTGAGATATAGCTTCTCAGCGCCTCTACATATTCCTCAAAGGCCTTCAGTCCCTTATCGGTTATGCGGCACGTTGTGCGCGGCTTCTTGCCTTGAAATCCCTTTTGGATCTCAATATATCCTGCGTTGCTTAGTTTGTCAAGCTGCACGCTCAGGTTGCCTGCCGTGGCCCTAGTCTGTTCTTTCAGATAAACGAAGTCGGCTTCGTCTACGCTCATCAGTATCGACATAACGGCCAGTCGCAGTTCGCTGTGCAGCAGCGGGTCAAGTGGTTTAAACATTCTTGCTTTTCAGTTATTGTTCTTTCTCGTTCAATTTTGCTTCGTTCTGTCTGCCTTTGGGCTTTCTGTTCCTGTATAATGCGATAGCCCCTGGTATAACCATCATCAGCATTCCGCCAAAGATAACGGCCGCCATCTCTTCAGGTCCATTACAATCAAGGGCTGCTTTTATACTGCTATATGAACCGCAGCAGGCGAACAGCGATATCATCTCGCTTTTCAGCACGATGCCGGTCATTATGGCTGCAAAAGTCATGCAGATGTTTATTGTGGCAGATATCGGCAGTTCTTGGGCTATAGGGTCATTTCCAAAATTGGTAACCTGACTCGCCACTGTTGAAGTGAATATTACCACTGCAAATGTTCTCCATATATTTTTTGTGATGTCATTTATGAATGATTTTGGTACACCGGCTGTGTCTTCTTCTTTAATCATTTTGTGGTTGATTATCAGCCCGATGAAGACCATCACAATCCATCCGAGATTGCAGTAATAAGAGTTTGTGTAGCTCCACAACAATCCTATAACGGTTGCCGTTACGCATATAAGAATGCCCCATGTCAGAAGAGTTATTGCGCAGTTGCGTGTAATTACTTTTCGGCTTTGCTCAATAGTTTCGCGTATAATCTCGATACTGTGTTCTGCTGAAAGCTTCTTGTTTTCTTCCGTTTCCATATCGTCATTTTTTATATTGTCGGTTAATGATTATTCCGGGTATAACCAGAATGAAAAGTGATGTAAGGCATATTGCAAGCGATTCATACGGTCCGGGATACATAAGTGCAAAGTTGGCTGGCACCACTGATGCCACGGAGAATGCGGTTATGAAGGTGTGGCGGAGCACAAGGCCCGTAATCAGCCCCGTGAGTCCCAGCAGAAGTATCAGCACTGTCGTTATAGGCAGCTTGACCATATATACCGTGCTGTCAAACGAAAGCGTGCCTATGACGGCTGCTATGAGTGCAAACAGACCGAAAGATATCCATGATATTTTGAGCACTCTGCTGAAGAAGTTTGTAGGCCTTTTCTTGTCCTTGCGGCTCTTTGCTGCTGTAACGCTCCATCCAATGATAGCCATCAGGAACCAAAGTGCATTCCATGACGGATTGTCCGTCGTCTGCCATAAATAGCATACAGCCACTGATGTTATGCATGTGAGTATGCCCCAGAATATCATCGGCATTCCGGCGTTGCGCATTATGTCGGTGCGGCTTTGCTCAATGGTCTCGCTTATTATCTTGAGGCTGCGTTCAGCCGAGAGTTTTTCATTATTGTCCATTTCAAATTTAATTTTGTTGTTCTTAATATTGTATAATCTCCGGCACCGGCCCGCTTTTATAGGCCGGTGTTAGGAGGTTGTCAGCCTGTCAGTCAGCCTGTCAGTCATGTCCCTTCATCTTGTCGGGGACATATATAAGCTCGATGTCTACCTTGCTGTTGCTTTCGCTCAGTTCATAGTCTCCGAAGGCGCAGTATTCCATTGGTATATTGTCCTTCTCGTCGAGTTGTCCGTTGCCGTTCTCGTCATGAAAGACATATATGGTGCCCTTTCCGTCAGGCACGTCCTTTATGGTGGTTTCAATCTTGCCTTTCTCGGCCTTCACCTTAGCCCATTGTCCGCTCTTCGTGGCTACAAGTATCTGCCCCTTGTCGTTCGGTATGTTGCTTACGGTGAGCTGCATGTCTCTTTGTGCCGAGGCGGTTGCTGTGGCCATAAGTGCTATGGCCAGCATAGCGGTGCTTAATATCGCCTTTTTCATAGGAATAGGTTTTAACTGTTATAAACTTCATTTACAGTTCTCGCACTCGTTTCAGTCACTCTGCAGCTGTGGCTTCACGAGTTTTATCCGGATATATTGCAAATATAAAGCAGTTTATAATATAAACCAAATAAAAGTGAAAATAATAGTTGCTTGGTTTAAATATTTTAACATTATGATGGTCTTATTCAGGGAAAACGCCTAAACGTTAACTCATTGTCGGGAAAATTATATTATGCAGAACGCCATGATTTACATTGTAAAACACCGTCTTTTGTGTTCTCATATGCCGTGTTTTGCATGGTGAAAGGTGCCCTTTTGGATTGTGGTTAGGCATACCTTGACAAGTAACGGCATGATGTATGCCACTTAATGGCGGCAGGGTAGGGGGAAACAAAAAATTTTTTTGTAAAAGAAACGTCACTCGTCACAAGCGGCCATAACCTGCTGTTATGTAGTCAGTTATAGTGTGACGAGTTGAAAAGACAACTCATCACGGCATGTCTCTTTATCTGATTTGGTCCTGTATGTCCTCTTCTAAATTTTAAGAACTTAAACAGGGTATATCTTGATAAAGCCCAAATTGGGTATTTGATTTTTGAGTGAAATCTCTTCGGTTAAGCAGACAGCTGTTGAGGCTTGGCTCTGTTATTCGATGAATAGAATATTATTGTGAAATTTAAGGCATGCATTTTGTACTTGACGTATGCCGGTATGCACATATTGCTTGTATTGCTGCGTGCTCGGTTATGCCATATTGTGGCTGAAAATATTAATATGTGATGAGTTGTGATGAGTTGAGAATGCAACTCGTCACACTGTATGTTGTTGAATACGAATGTGTTACGTGCAGATGTGATGAGTGACGTTTCTCTTTGAAAAACTTTTTCTGTTGCGTGTGCGTTGCGAGTTTTGCCGTGTAAGCCACGCGTTATGCATACGGGACACATAAGTCAGACTATTGTTTTTTGTTCTTCTTGTTATGTTCCTTATGTTCTTTATGCTTTTTGTTTTCCTTATGTTTCTTGTCTTTTGGCTCCTTGCCTTTGTGCTCTTTGCCTTTCTTGCTGTTCGTCTTGCTTTGCTCTGTGCTGTTTCTCATCCATTCCGGCGTGAAGTCGTCGTCCTTCTCCGTTATCTCATAGTCAAGTTCGGGCAGCTCAATTTTTTTCTCGTTTCTGAACGGAACGCCCTTCTCCTCTTCATATTTTTCCACCCTGACCATGGCCACGCCAGCCCTTATGATGCCTATCTCCTTTGCCGCGGCGTATGACAGGTCGATAATGCGATGACCGCTGCATCTGTCGGCCACTCTCACGACAACGCTTTTGCCGTTTTTAATGTTTGTAACCTTCAGCATGGTGCCCAGTTCGTATTTCTTGTGGGCGCAGATGAGGCTGTCTCTGTGGTATCTTGTGCCGTCGCTCATCCTCCGTCCATGCAGACGGTTAGAATAATAGCTGGCCATACCTTTCTCCTGTGCCGGGAGAAAAGTATGGCCAAGCCATAAAAATGTAATTATGAGAATTATTCTGTTTATCACTTATATCTCTAAGGTATTAGATAATACCCTGCTCGAGCATAGCCTGAGCCACCTTCATGAAACCTGCGATGTTAGCACCCTTAACGTAGTCGATAGTGCCGTCGGGCTGTGTACCATATTTAACACAAGCCTCGTGTATGCTCTTCATGATGAAGTGGAGCTTAGCGTCAACCTCTTCAGCTGCCCATCCTAAGTGAGCTGCGTTCTGTGTCATTTCAAGACCAGATGTTGCAACACCACCTGCGTTAACAGCCTTACCAGGAGCGAACAGTATGCCGTTAGACTGGAATTCGTGGATAGCTTCAGGTGTACATCCCATGTTAGATACCTCGCAGCAGCACCATGTACCGTTAGCGATAAGTTCTTTAGCGTCGTCACCGTTCAGCTCGTTCTGGAATGCGCAAGGAAGTGCGAGGTCACACTTAACAGACCATGCTTTCTTTCCAGGAGTGAATATAGCCTTGCCAGGGAATTTGTCTGCCATCATAGAAACCTGGTTGCGGTTAGAAGCGCGCATTACCAACATGTAGTCGATCATGTCCTTTGTGATGCCTTCAGGTATCTCGCATACGCCGTCCGGACCAGATATTGCGATAACTTTTGCACCGAGTTCAACAGCCTTTGTTGCAGCACCCCATGCTACGTTACCGAATCCAGACAATGCAATTGTCAGACCCTTGATGTCTTTGCCAGCCTTGTGGAGCAAGTGCTGTGTGAAGTAGAGAGCACCGAAACCGGTTGCCTCAGGACGAAGGATAGAACCGCCCCATGTAGCACCCTTACCTGTTAACACACCTGTGTTGTATTCGCGAGCGAGCTTTTTGTACATTCCGTACAAGAAACCGATTTCACGTCCGCCAACACCAACGTCACCTGCAGGAATATCTGTGTCAGGACCGATGTTCTTCCAAAGTTCGAGCATGAATGCCTGGCAGAAACGCATGATTTCAGCGTCAGACTTGCCTACCGGGTTGAAATCAGAACCACCTTTACCGCCACCCATAGGCAGAGTGGTCAATGCATTCTTGAATGTCTGCTCGAAGCCTAAGAATTTAAGCATAGATACGTTTACAGCCGGGTGGAAACGCAAACCGCCTTTGTACGGGCCGATAGCGCTGTTGAACTGAACGCGGTAACCGAGGTTGTTCTGTACCTCACCTTTATCGTCAACCCATGTTACACGGAATGTGATGATACGCTCAGGTTCTACCATTCTTTCAACAATCTTGGCTTTCTCAAACTCAGGATGCTGATTGTAAGTGTCTTGAATTGATTCCAACACTTCTCTTACGGCTTGTAAGTACTCTTTTTCGCCCGGATGCTTCATTTCCAGGTCTTGCATTATTTTCTGGACTTCCATAGTATATGTTTTTAGTTAAACTAACATTGTGTCGTTTTCTTGATGACAAATGTAGTCTTTTCTTGTGTAACTGCCAAGGAAAATCCAATTTATTTGATATATGAAACTTACTTTTTGTACTTTTTTACATTATAATTGGCATTTTTGCCCCCTAATGGCTAAAAATAAGCGGAGGCAACATGTGTTACAATGTCGCCTCCGCTGTTGTCGCTATATGAAAAATGTAACTTTTAGTCGATTTTCGACAGAGCCTGCTTCAGGTCGTCAATGAGGTCGTCGGCATCCTCGATACCTATCGACAGACGTATCAGGTCGGGGGCTATGCCGGCTTCTTTCAGCTGCTGTTCGCTCAGCTGGCGGTGTGTGTGGCTTGCCGGATGCAGCACGCATGAGCGGGCGTCGGCCACGTGTGTGGCTATGTTTATAAGCTCGAGCGAGTCCATAAACTTTATTGCTGTGTCGCGGTCGCCCTTCAGTCCGAACGACATTACGCCGCATGAGCCGTTGGGCAGGTACTTGCGGCCCAGCTCGTAGCTTGCGTCATCCTTCAGTCCGCAGTAGGTTACCCATGCCACGTGCGGGTCATTGTGCAGAAACTCTGCCACCTTCTGGGCATTGGCGCAGTGCTGGCGCACGCGCAGCGCGAGTGTCTCGAGCCCGAGGTTGAGCAAGAAAGCATTCTGCGGCGACGGTATAGAGCCGAGATCGCGCATCAGCTGTGCCGTGAGTTTGGTCATGTAAGCCATCTTGCCGAAGGCCTTTGTGTATGTAAGTCCGTGGTACGACTCGTCGGGAGTGGTCAGTCCGGGGAATTTGTCGGCATGTGCGTCCCAGTCGAAGTTGCCGCTGTCAACCACGCAACCGCCCACCTGTGTTGCGTGTCCGTCCATATATTTAGTGGTAGAGTGGGTAACTATGTCGCATCCCCATTCAAACGGGCGGCAGTTTATTGGTGTAGCAAAGGTGTTGTCTATGATGAGAGGCACGCCGTTCTTGTGGGCGATGCGTGCAAACTTCTCAATGTCGAGCACCTTGCAGCCCGGGTTAGATATTGTTTCGCCGAACAGAACCTTTGTGTTAGGTCTGAAAGCCTTCTGTATTTCCTCCTCGCTGCTTTCGGGGTTGACGAAGGTGCACTCTATGCCGAGCTTCTTCATCGTTACGCCGAACAGGTTGTAGGTTCCGCCGTAAATTTCGTTTGACGTTACGATATGGTCGCCTGCCTCACAGATGTTGAACACGGCGTAGAAGTTGGCAGCCTGACCTGACGATGTAAGCATAGCGCCGACGCCGCCCTCAAGGGCAGCAATCTTCTTTGCAACATTGTCGTTTGTCGGGTTCTGCAGGCGTGTATAGAAATATCCTTCCTTTTTGAGGTCGAACAGCATTGCCATCTCTTCGCTGTTGTCATATTTGAATGTGGTGCTCTGAACTATCGGCGGCTGCACCGGTTCGCCGTTTTTAGGTTCCCATCCTCCGCGCACGCAGAGTGTAGACGGTTTCAGATTTTTCTTCATCTTTCCAGTTTTGTTAGTTTATATATGTTATGCTTTTTTGTTATCCTCTATGCAGCGGCCTGTTGCTGAGGGCCTGTCTTCAGCGGCATAATGATGTGCCGCTCATGTCCAGGGGCCGTTCTGCCGGGTTGTTACCTATTGTTTGCTTTGTCGTCGCCGTTGCCTTATTGTCAGCATAAGTGTGCTTATGTCTGTCAAAATGCCATGTGCGTTGCTTAAAATACAATGACATTTAAACGGTATGCACGCTTTGTCTTACATGGCTGACAGCTGAGTTAAGTGTTGCAAAGTTAGCATAAAATTTTGATTGAACGAATATTCTATGGCTTAATTGACTTTTGTTATGATGCGTTTACGCATTACTAATATTATAATAAGGTGTAAATGCCGCCGCATGAACTTTTCGCTGCTTATGGCCGGATAAAATAAAAAAAGCAGAAAATAATCTCATATTTTCCTGATTTTTCAGATTGTTTTCAGATTCGGTTGCTTTATTTGCAAAAAACAAAGGGAGAATATATGCCGCGCGGCGATGTTGCCTAGGGGCAGACAAGGCTCCTCTGAGAAAAATAAATGTAAAAAAGAAACAACAGTATAAACAGAAAAAAGGATTATTATGAGAACAATTGATTTTTTGAAGATGACAGCAATCTGCGCTTTCGGCGCACTGGTTACAACATCCTGCAATGACGACGACGATGACGACAAGGTTCAGGTGCCTGGCGTTGTGCAGGAAGCCTTCAGTCAGAAATATGCCGGAGTGCAGCATGTAGAGTGGGAGATGGAGGCCAACGGATATCTCGTTGCCGAGTTTATCAAGGACAGCAAGGAGCATGATGCATGGTATATGGGCGACGGAACATGGATGATGACCGAGGTTGACCACGGCCGCGACCTTACGGCTCTGCCGCAGGCTGTGCAGGACGGATATGCACTTACGGTGTATGCGCAGCAGCAGTGGACTGTGGACGACATCGACGAAATACAGCGCAAGGGCTATGAGACAATTTACAAGATTGAGGTGGAAAAAGCCGGACAGCCCGACCACGACCTCTACTTTGACATAGCCGGAACACTGTTCAGAGACGTTCAGGACCAGGACGACGACCGCAACGAAGGACTGCTGCCGGGACAGATGCCAGCCGAAATACAGGCTTATGTAGACGCCAACTATGCAGGAGCCATGGTGGTTGACTTTGAGAAGGAGCGCAACGGATACGAGCTTGACATCCGCCACGGCGGCAAGAGCATAGAGATACGCTTTGACAGCTCATACAACTGGGTGCAGACTTCAACCGACTGCAAGAGAGACATTCCTGCCAACATTCTTGCTGCTGTCAACGCCGCATATCCCGGAAAGGTTATAGACGACTGCGACTATATCGAGACAGCTGCCGGAGAGGCTTATTATCTGATTGATCTCGACAACTATGACAAAGACCTTAAGGTTACCGCCGACGGCGCTATAACCGAGGTGATAGATTACTAAATAATTTTAACGCTGCGGGCGGGGGCACATGTTTGTGCCTCCGTTCGTTTTTTAGTGGGATAATGTCAAAAAACTTTGATATTGTTTCACTCTTTTCTTACTTTATTAGTATCTTTGCGGAAAAAGACTTTTAACCCAAATCGTTATTAGTATTCGGTCAGGATTTTGCTTAATATAGAGCGGCTTTTCGTTAGATTTATTTCAGGCATAGCGTGCTATGTCAAGAAGAAGCCGGCAAAAAGACGCCAATAGAGACAAAAATACGGGCTGAAAGCATGAAAGCACAAAATAGGTAAAGCTATGTGCGGTCTAATGACCGGTTGGGGTTTAATCTTGTCTAATCTGAGAAAGACTGTAAAGTATGGGCTTGTTTAAGTTTTATTCGCATTTAGCCAAGCCGGTGGCACGTCGCCGTGAGCTGTTCCTGCTGCTTTTGGGCGCAGCCATGCCAGCCCTGTTGCTGCTGCCTTTTGTCGGCAGTTTCAGCCTGTTTGTCATTATTCTCATGTTCTGGTGCATGCTTGTAGCCACGCTTTATTGTCTTTATAAGGAGAAAAAACATAATAACTGACATAACGATATGAGCGAAAACGAGCCACAGCAGTGGAAAAAATTTTATCTGAAGGATGTGTCGTTCATGAACCTTATGACACATCGCATATTCAATGTGCTTATAGTTGCCAATCCGTATGATGCCTTCATGCTTGAGGACGATGGCCGTGTTGACGAAAAGATATTCAACGAATACACCGAGCTAGGTCTTCGCTATCCGCCGACGTTCACCCAGGTGAGCACCACGGAGGAGGCTGCCGAGGTGCTGGCCTCTACCAGCATCGACCTCGTGATATGCATGCCCGGTAATGCAGACAACGACGCCTTCACGGTGGCACGTTCCGTAAAGGCAAAGTTTCCCGACATTCCCTGCGTCGTTCTTACGCCCTTCTCTCACGGCATAACGCGCCGCATGGTCAACGAAGACCTGTCAATCTTTGAGTATGTGTTCTGCTGGCTGGGCAACACCAACCTGATTTTGTCCATCATAAAACTGATAGAGGACAAGATGAACCTTGAACACGACATTGCCGAGGCAGGCGTGCAGATGATTCTGCTCGTGGAGGACAGCATACGCTTCTACTCGTCTTTGCTGCCCACTCTCTACAGTTTTATCCTCGCCCAGAGCCAAAGCTTCGCCACGGAGGCACTCAACCCCCACAGCGCCGCGCTGCGAATGAGGGGCAGGCCTAAGGTGGTGCTGGCAAGAAACTATGACGAGGCTATGGAGCTCTACACGAAATACCGCGACAATACGCTCGGAATAATCTCTGACTGCCGCTTCCCGAAGGGCGAAGAGAAAGACCCCGAGGCCGGACTGAAACTGCTCCGCGAGATAAGGAAGGACAACGAATACATACCGCTGATACTGCAAAGCAGCGAGAGCGAAAACCGCAAGAAGGCCGAGGCCGAACGTTTCCTGTTTATTGACAAGAACTCAAAGAAGATGAACCTCGACCTGCGCAGACTCATGGAGGAGCACATGGGCTTCGGCGACTTCATATTCCGCGACCCGAAGACGCACGAGGAAGTGATGCGCGTGCGCACGCTGAAGGAGCTGCAGGACAACATTTTCAAGATTCCTTACGACTCGATGCTCTATCACATATCCCGAAATCACATGAGCCGATGGCTGTGTGCCAGGGCGATATTCCCCGTTTCGGAGTTTCTGAAGAACGTTACGTGGCACAAACTGCAGGACGTTGACCTTCACCGCAAGATTATCTTTGAGGCCATTGTGCAGTATCGCCACATGAAGAACATAGGCGTCGTGGCCGTGTTCGACCGCGGAAAGTTCGACCGCTACGCCCACTTTGCACGTATCGGCGACGGCTCTCTTGGCGGAAAAGGCCGCGGACTGGCCTTCCTCGACAACATAATAAAGAGCCATCCTGAGTTTAGCGAGCGCGAAGGCGTCAAGGTGTCGATACCCAAGACGGTGGTGCTCTGCACCGATGTGTTCGACAGGTTCATGGAGAGCAACAACCTCTATCAGATAGCCCTGAGCGATGCCAGCGACGAGGAAATACTGCACCACTTCCTGAAGGCGCAGCTTCCGGACAAGTATATATCAGACTTCCTCACCTTCTTCGAGGCAACCGACCGTCCTATAGCCATACGTTCGTCGAGCCTGCTCGAAGACTCTCACTATCAGCCCTTTGCCGGCATATATTCGACATATATGATACCGAAGCTCGACGACAAGTATCAGATGCTGCAGATGCTTGCCGCCGCCATAAAGAGTGTGTATGCCTCGGTCTACTATCGCGACTCGAAGGCATACATGACGGCCACGAGCAACGTGATAGACCAGGAGAAGATGGCTGTCGTGCTGCAGGAAGTGGTCGGCAAACAATACGGAGACCGCTATTATCCTAATATATCAGGCGTGTTGCGTTCCATCAACTATTATCCTGTAGGCAACGAGACATCAGAGCAGGGCATTGCGAGTCTTGCGCTCGGACTGGGTAAGTATATCGTAGACGGAGGACAGACGCTGCGCGTAAGTCCGTATCATCCTGACCATGTCATGCAGACAAGTAAGGTGGAGCTTGCGCTTAGTCAGACGCAGACACAGTTTTATGCTCTTGACATGAAGGATGTAGGCGACGACTTTAAGGTTGACGACGGATTTAATATTCTCAAGCTTGACGTGTCTGATGCCGACAAGGACGGTGCCCTGACATACATAGCCTCTACTTTCGATCCTTATAACAACATGCTGCGCAAGGGGGCGTATGATGAAGGCTGGAAGGTGGTTTCGTTCTGCGGCGTCTTGCAGAACGGGGCTTTCCCGCTGCCCGAACTGATGCAGATGGCTATGAAATACGGAGCCGAGGGCATGAGGCGTCCGGTTGAGATAGAGTTCGCATGCAATATAAACAACGACCGCACGGGAGAATTCTATCTGCTGCAGATGCGTCCTATCGTAGACTGCAAGCAGATGCTTGACGAAGACTTGACCAAGATTGACGACAAGCGATGCCTGCTGCGTTCTCACAGTTCGCTCGGACATGGCGTCAGCAACGAGATAATGGACATAGTATACGTTAAGGCAGACGAGAATTTCACGGCGGCAAACAATCCGCTCATTGCAAGTGAAATAGAGCATATCAACCATAAGTTTGTTGAAGAAAACAGGAACTACATTCTTATCGGACCGGGCCGCTGGGGCTCGAGCGACTCATGGCTTGGCGTTCCCGTAAAGTGGGCATACATCAGTGCTGCCTGTCTGATTGTTGAGGCCGGACTGGCAAACTATCGCATCGATCCGAGTCAGGGCTCACATTTCTTCCAGAACGTAACAAGTCTTGGCGTTGGCTATTTTACCATTGACGATTACAAAGACGACGGTATCTACCGTAAGGATTTGCTCGACGCCATGCCGGCAGTGTACGAAACGGAGTTTGTGCGCCACGTGCGCTTCAGCCGTCCGCTTAAGATAATGATGGACGGCATGAAGCAGGAGGGCATCGTTCTGCTGCCTGAAGATGACTGACGCTTACTTTTTATTATTATATCGCGGCTGTTCCACTTAGCGGTGGGGCAGCCGTTTTTTTTGTGCTGTCATGTGTTATGGAGGTGCCTGTATGCACATTTGTTAGACGGTTGCGTATTTGCTTCTGATAAGTTCCATGTGTCGTGAGAACAGAAAACTTTGCGGTCTGAACAAACCGGTTGAGCCCCTGAGACGGCAGTATTTGAAATCGGAATGCATTTTGGCGTGAAAACGGCAGAAAATGTGCAGTTTCTGTAATTCTCTGATATGTAGTGCTTTACGGCGTTTATTGTGGCTTGAGAAACAGAAATTCTGCCTATCCCGTTGTGAAATGCAGTCTTTTACATGGCAAAACATGGCCTTTTATGTTATGAAAAGCAGTGGATTGCAGTGTGAAAACATATCTTTTTGAGCGTAAAACGTCTTTTATGTGTTAAATACATTAACCTTTCTGCCTTTTGATGTCAAATGCCTTAACATTTCGTAAGACTTGAATTTCTATTTCGTCAGAAAACTTTGTAAAAGTTTTTCTTGCCCTTTCTGTCAGCCTGCTCCTGTATGTTCGGTGGCACGTATTGGCTGTTTGTAGTGTCATGGCATGACGTAACGCTTTCATTAAGTAAACGTCAGGCCGGATAAAGGCTGTTGTAAGTCTGCCTGAATGATGCTGAAAGACAAATGAAAGCATTATGGCGCCTGGCGGATGAAAACAATATTAGGCCGGGAGTGCAGATAGGGGTTTAACTCTTTTTACGTAGGCAGATGCCCCGAAAGCCGCGTTAAAGCATTATTTTTGCAGTGAAATTAACGCCGTTCTGGCAAAACCGAAGACATAATAATAACAATAAAAAGAAAAAACAGAATATGGACAACAGACAAGAGTTTTATTCGCGGCAGGTAGAAAGCCTGTCGGCCATGATACAGCGGCTGAAGCGCAAGGGGCGCACCTATGTGGCAATGGAGCTTGTAACGTTTTGCCTTGCCGTGCTGGCCTTTGTGTTCTTCTGTCTGCGCGGACTGCCCTTAGGTCTGCTTTGCCTTGCCGTGGCGTTTATGGCAGCCTATGTAGTGGCTCGCCGTGCCGACGTGCGCAACAGCGAGACCACCGACATGCTGCGCCGCCGGCGCCAGGTGTATGAGAAGGAACTGAGCTATCTGCGCGGCGACTACAGCTGCTTTGGCAGCGGAAGCCGCTACATCGACTCGTCGCATGTGTTCACTTACGACATGGACGTGTTCGGCCGCGACTCGCTCTTCAACCGCATTAACCGCACGGTAACCACCGGCGGAAGCGACTTTCTGGCTTCATCGTTCCAAAGTCTGCTTAAAGACAAGGCTGAGATAGAGGCACGCCGCCGCGCCATAGCCGAACTGGCGGGCATGGAGAGCTGGCGCACGGAATTTCTGGCGCTCGGTCAGCGCCTGGCGTCGGACACAAAGAAGAAGGGCGAAGCCATAGACACGGCGATGATAAACCGTGTTGTAAGTGAGATTAGCGCCATGAACATTGCTCCTCAGGCAGGCAGCATGCTTGCCCTCGTGGTGGCATGGGCCGCCATAGCAGGCTTCATTGCCGTTATGGTATTGGCAATAGTGGGCATTGTCCCGTCGTCGCTTGCCGTCATGTGGGGCGTGGTGCAGATGTTCCTCGTCATAGCCCTCAACATGAGGTCGCTGCGCCAGATAAGTCGCGCCGTCGAGAAGCTGCACGCACATCTGCACGACTATATCGGACTGATACGCCACATAGGCAGTGAAGAGTTTGAGAGCGAATGCCTGCGCGACTTGCGCAACAGGCTGACATCGGGCGGCGACGGCGCGCTGACTTCGTTTGGAGAGCTGTCAGATATTCTGAAAAGTCTCGACCGCCGTGGCAACTTCATCGGACTTATTCTGTTCAACATGTTTGCCCTGAGCGACTTTTTCCTCGTGCGCCGTTTCCTCAGATGGCAGCGCCACTATATGGAGCGTATAGCCGACTGGACCGGATGCGTGAGCCAGATCGACGCTCTTGTGTCGATGGCCGTATACAGCTACAACGAGCAGCAGGCTGTGGCGGCAGAGGTGGTTGAGGCAGACGGAGTGGTGTATGAGGCCAAGGGCATTTATCATCCCTTCCTCGGAGCCAAGGCCGTGCGCAACGATTTCACCATTGATGACGGCAACTATTATATCGTAACCGGTGCAAACATGGCCGGCAAGAGCACCTTCCTGCGCTCTATCGGCGTCAACTACATTCTAGCAATGAACGGAATGCCCGTGTTTGCCGAGTCGCTGCGCGTGTCGGTGTTCAACCTTTTCAGCAGCATGCGCACCGCCGACGACCTGAGCCGCGGCATATCCTACTTCAACGCTGAGCTGCTACGTCTGCGCCAGTTGATAGAGAGCTGCAAGCATGCAGCCCGCACGCTGATAATACTCGACGAGATTCTGAAGGGCACCAACTCGCTCGACAAGCTCAACGGTTCGCGTCTTTTCCTTCAGGAGATATCCCGCCTGCCCGTGTCAGGCATAATAGCCACCCACGACCTCGAACTGTCGAAGATGGAGGACGACGCCCCGTCGCGCTTCCACAACTGGTGCTTTGAGATAGAGCTGGGCGGCAACATAACCTACACCTACAAGATAACGCCCGGCGTGGCACGCAACCAGAACGCCACGTATCTGCTTAAGAAGATAATCGAGGAGATATAGTTCCGTTTAAGGAGTTAAAGTAGTTAGAGGAGTCAGAGTAGTTAAAGTCATTAGTATTCAGGTTATGTCCGGTTTGTAAAGATAGCAGAAAATTTATTGAAATATATCAACAAAACCAATGACTTTAACTACTCTGACTCCTCTAACTACTTTAACTCCTCGCCTTAAATATTGATTTAAATCAACAAATCACTGTTATATTGCATTTTATACACTCAAAATATTGCATATTAGTAAAAAATCCGTACCTTTGCATCGTGTTTTTCATAGTATTAGATTTAAGGTTAACAAGGTTGGAGTACAGCGGTACTCCTTTTTTTATGCCCTTATCTAAATAACCGTCTTTTAACAGTTTTGCTTCCTTTATGTTTTTATGCCGCGGCACATGTCTGGCATTCTGCAATTAATTGTAAAACTCACATTGCAAAATATTATGCCGTTTTTGGGCAATGTACAATTAATCTGAAAATTCACCGGAATGCAACACTAAAAGTTGGATTATTCTTTTGTATTGAGAAATTAAAATACTAACTTTGCGCTGTGTAACAGAACGTTTATTTATAAAACATAAAAAAAGGTATTATGGTAAGTTATAAGACACTAGGCTTGGTAAACACCCGCGAGATGTTTAAAAGAGCCATTAACGGCGGTTACGCCATTCCGGCATTCAACTTCAATAACATGGAGCAGCTTCAGGCTATCATCAAGGCTTCTTCAGAACTGAAGTCTCCGGTAATCCTGCAGGTTTCTAAAGGTGCGCGCAACTATGCCAACCAGACACTGCTCGAGTATATGGCTCAGGGTGCTGTAGAGTATGCTAAGGAACTTGGCTGCGCTCATCCTGAGATAGCACTTCACCTTGACCACGGTGACAGCTTCGAGCTTTGCAAGAGCTGTGTAGACATGGGCTTCTCTTCTGTTATGATAGACGGTTCTGCCCTGCCTTATGACGAGAATGTTGCTCTTACTAAAAAGGTTGTTGAGTATGCTCATCAGTATGACGTTACTGTAGAGGGTGAGCTCGGTGTGCTCGCCGGCGTTGAGGACGAGGTTGCTTCTGAGGTTTCTCACTATACAAAGCCTGAGGAAGTTATCGACTTCACAAGCAAGACTGGCGTTGACTCTCTCGCTATCTCTATCGGTACAAGCCACGGAGCTTACAAGTTTAAGCCGGAGCAGTGCACACGCGACCCGAAGACTGGCCGCCTGGTTCCTCCTCCATTGGCATTCGATATTCTTGATGCTATCATGCAGCAGCTTCCCGGATTCCCAATCGTGCTCCACGGTTCTTCTTCAGTTCCTCAGGAGTATGTTGACATCATCAACCAGTACGGCGGCAAACTGCCTGACGCTGTTGGTATTCCTGAAGAGCAGCTTCGCAAGGCTTCTAAGAGCGCCGTTTGCAAGATTAACATCGACTCTGACTCTCGTCTGGCTTTCACAGCTGCTGTTCGTAAGACATTGGCTGAGAAACCTGCTGAGTTCGACCCGCGTAAATACTGCGGACCTGCACGCGACCTCATGGAGGAAATGTACAAGCACAAAATCACAAACGTGCTCGGTTCAGACAACAAGCTGGCTCAGCTCGACTAATTCTGACATTCGGCACATTAAGAAATATAAGTGCATAGATATTTATAAAAGTGAAAATTCCATAGTGAATTTTCACTTTTATTGTTTTCAGCCCTACCTCTCATCCCATTTCCCGACATTTATAATTGTTGATATCTTGCGGGATATGCCGTAATGCTGGCATTACTTTCATTTGTATATATGCTGCTATTGTTTGTAAAAGGCGCTAAACCGCATTGTGAAACGTGTGCTTTTGCATGCCGGAATACGTCCTTTTGCGTTGCGAAAGCTATGCTTTGGCATAGGCTGTGGCCAGTGTCGGTTTAATTGAAAAATATTTTTCTTAGAAACTCATCACTCATCACAAGCGCCATTAACGTTTTGACAGTCAGTGAGATATGGTGTGATGAGTTGAGGCTTCAACTCGTCACACTCTAAGATATTGAGATCCAATATGTTAAGCACTTATGTGATGAGTGATGAGTTTTTAAGAAAATTTTTTTAGTTAAAGTCTGTCCTGATTCTTGTTTCTGAGAAAATATAAATGCGGCATCACGTACCTGTTGTGCGTAATGCCGCATTTGTTGCTTTTATAATATATTTATGCGCATATAGCCTCGACGGCTTGTTGCCGTGGTTATAGCGGTTTTCTGCGTTATGTCCTTATCAGGTTGCGTCCCGCGTCAATTCTAAGGAAAATGAACAGCAGTATGGTGAAGCCCCATAATGACGAGCCTCCATAGCTGAAGAAGGGCAGGGGGATACCTATGACAGGCGTAAGACCGAGCACCATGCCCACGTTGATGAACACGTGGAAGAGGAATATGCTCAGCACGCAGTAGCCGTAGACACGGCCAAACTTGAACGGCTGCCGTTCGGCCATCTTTATAAGGCGAAGTATGAGCGCAAGGAACAGCAGCAGCACTCCTGCCGAACCGAGGAAGCCTTCTTCTTCTCCCACGGTGCAGAAGATGAAGTCGGTGTCCTGTTCGGGCACGAATTTCAGTTTGGTCTGTGTGCCGTTCAGGAATCCTTTGCCTTTCAGTCCGCCCGAGCCGATGGCTATCTCGCTCTGGTGGACGTTGTATCCCGCTCCGGCAAGGTCTTCGTCGAGGCCAAGCAGAACGTTGATACGCACCCTCTGGTGGGGCTCCATGATATTGTTGAGCACATAGTCGGCCGAATAGAAGAAGGCTATTGAGCCGATTGTGAAAAGCAGAATATAAAGATAGTGCTTTATGCGCCTGTTCATCCATAGGTAGACCAGATATCCCACAAGACATGCGCTGACAGCCAGCTGCACCCATACGATGTCGAACGGGATGACGAACACGGCGAAAAGAAGCGCAAGGAGAGTTATGCCTACAGAGTAGACAAGTATGGTCAGGGCCTGCTGCTTGTCCTTGCAGTAGACGTAGACCATGCCCGACGTGAATATCTGTACGAGCAGCAATACGGCAAACTTGCCTATTGATGTCGTAGTGTCGAACATCAGAGCTTCCTCGTAACGTATGCCCACAACGAAATAGATAACCATTGCAACGCCCGTGAACAGTACGCTGCCGGTCATTCCCTCGCGGTAGAACATGAGGAAGAAGGATATGTAGACCAGTGCCGAGCCTGTTTCTTTCTGTGCCACGATGAAGAGCATCGGCAGCAATACCACCGCGAAGGCGGCCGCCATGTCTTTCCATCTGTGCATGTTGAAGCCGTATGTGCTCATAAGTTTCGACACGGCAAGGGCTGTGGCAAACTTGGCAAACTCGGCAGGCTGCAGTCGCAGCGGGCCAAGCACGAGCCATGAGCGCGAGCCTTTTATCTCGTGGGGGTTGAATATCGTTGCAAACAGCAGCAACAGCAGTATGGCGTATATGATATAGGCGAACGTGTCGTAGAAGCGGTCGTCGAGCATCAGCAGCACGAAGCCGAGGCAGATAGACGTGCCTATCCACACTATCTGCATGCCCGAGCGTGTGCTCAGACTGAATATGTCGGTGTCTCCGTAGGTATAGCTTGCACCGCACACGCTCAGCCAGCCGAACGCCAGCAGAGCCAAATATATGCCTATCGTCCACCAGTCGAGCGAACGAAGTACGCTTGGTTGTTTATCTGTTTGCTGCCCCATAACTTATACGTCTGCGCTGGAAGTCGGTCGCCCTCTTCTCTGATTCGGGCGAGAGCTTGCCTTTGATATACTGTTCCATCATAAGTGCGCCGATAGGCACACCATAGTCGGCGCCGAATCCGCCGTTTTCAACATACACGGCGATGGCTATCTTAGGATTGTTCATCGGCGCGAAGCCCATGAATATAGAGTGGTCTTGTCCGTGGTTCTGTGCCGTACCGGTCTTTCCGCACACCTCATAGTCGGCCCTGTCGGCGGCGCGGCAGGTTCCTCCGGTTACTGCACGCCTCATGCCTGCCACGATATATTCGTATGCCCTGCGGCTGGCTTTTGTGTAATGTTTCTCTCTGAACTTGGCTTCAAGCTGTTCGCCTTTCACCTTCTTCACCACGTGCGGTGTGTAGAAGTATCCGCGGTTGGCTATCGTTGCCCCAAGGTTGGCTATCTGCAGCGGCGTAAGCAGCACCTCGCCCTGTCCTATGGCGATGCTGATTACGGTCAGGGCATTCCATGAACCCCTGTATGCCTTGTCGTAATATTGTGCGTTTGGTATCAGGCCTCGTTTCTCTCCGGACAGGTCGATGCCCAGTTTGTAGCCGAATCCCATGCTCACCATGTAGTCGCGCCATGTGTTCATGCCTTCCTGTACATTCTTGTATTTCTTCCTGTTGCCGAGCATATAGTAGAGTCCCCAGCAGAAGTAGCCGTTGCAGGATGTTCCTATTGCTGGTACAAGGCTTATGGGTGAGGCGTGGCCGTGGCATCCTACGTGGAGTCCGCGGCAGTAGAATCCGTGGTGACAGGGGAACGATGTGCCCGGGCCGATTATGCCTTCGGTAAGGAAGGTGAGGCCTTGTGTGGTCTTGAATGTTGAGCCCGGAGGATACATACCCATGATTGAACGGTTGAGCAGCGGCTTCCACGGGTTGCGTGAGAGCATGGCGTGCATCTTTCCGCGCTTGCGTCCAGTTACCGTCCTCGGATCGTATGTAGGCGATGATACCATGCACAGCACCTCGCCGGTGGACGGCTCGATGGCCACGATGCTGCCTATCTTTCCCTCAAGGAGCCTCTCGCCCAGTGCCTGCAGCTTTATGTCGAGGCTCAGAGTGAGGTCTTTGCCCGGCACAGGCCTGCGGTCGAACTTTCCGTTCATGTAGCTGCCCTGTATCCGTCCGTGGGCGTCGCGCAGCATTATCTGCACGCCCTTCTCGCCGCGCAGCTGCTTTTCGTATGACTTCTCCACGCCCATCTTGCCTATGTAGTCGCCGGGCTGATAGTAGGAATCTTCCTCTATGTCGGCTGCCGACACTTCAGCCACGTCGCCAAGTACGTGTGCGGCATACGGCATGGTGTATTGTCTTACGCTTCGGCGCTGTACGTAGAAGCCCGGAAAACGGTAAATCTTTTCCTGGAATACGCTGAACTCTTTTTCTGACAGCTGGCTCATGAAGAGCTGCTGCGTGAAGCGTGAGTAGCCGGGATTCTTGTTGCGGTCTTTTATCTCCTCCATTCTCTTGATGAAAAACTCTTTTGTTATGCCAAGAGAATTGCAGAATTCGGTGGTGTCGAGTCTTCCTTTCTCCTCGTTCATCACCACCATTATGTCGTAGGCATTCTGGTTGTATACGAGCAGTTTGCCGTTTCTGTCGGATATGACGCCACGCGCCGGAAACTCAACTTTCTTGAGGAAAGCGTTGCTGTCGGCGTTTTTCTTGTAGTCGTCGCTCATTATCTGCAGCGTGAAAAGGCGTATGATGTAGACGGTGACTATGAATATAGCCACTCCCGCAATGACATAACGTCTGTATTCAAGTCCGTATTCCTTGTCCATAATCCGGCCTTTCCTGCTTTTAGAACATTATCTTTTTCTGACGTTTTCGATTACAATTATAAGGATTACGGTGAGCACGGTGCTTCCACCGATGTTTTTGAGCCATTGCAGCCAGTTGAAGAAGTTGAACGACTCAATGGTGAAGAATATGATGTTGTAAGCGAAAACGCATATTATTGTGTAGTAGATAAATTTTGCCATGCCCAGCGATCTTATCGTAGGCTTGAGGTCTTCAGGCGAGTCACGCTGTATGAACAGGTTGAGGACGTATGGCTGCATCAGGCCGAGCAGTGTGGTCGACGTTGCCGCCACGCCCGGAGTGTTGGAGAAAATGTCGATGCAGAGGCCTGTGAAGAAGCTCCAAAGCAGTGTGCCCCATCGGGGATAGTCGTGTCTGAACAGCAGTATGAAATATACATACAGCAGCGGCGTGGCGCAACCGAACAAGTTGATGTGGTTGAGCACCAGGGCCTGTGCCAGACATAGGATGATGAATGTGAGAAACTGTTTTATTATTTCTATGTTCATTCTGTTGTCGTTATCCTTAGTTCTGCTTTATTTTTAATGAGTCTTCAGCCGAGCGGAGCAGGTTGATGCGCTCCTCCATTGCCGAATTGTCAATGATGCATACGTCGCGGATGTTGCCGAAATCAGTTGTAAGACGCACCTGTATTCTGTAAGAGAGTCCGTCGTGCGAGTTGTATACGTGCAGTATCTGTCCTACGATAATGCCCGGAGGGAATATCGAAGAGTAGCCGCTCGTCTCAACAAGGTCGCCGAGGCGGAAGTGTGCGTGGCGCGGGATGTCGTCTACATAGGCCAGCTCTGCCGCACCGCCTGTCCAGTGCAGATATCCGTAATAGCCGCGCTTCTTGATGGTGACGCTGATGTTCGACTTGGAGTTGAGCACCGGTATGACCACAGAATAATGCTCTGACACCATGTAAACTACGCCCACGACGCCGTTTCCACAGGCCACGCCCATGTCCTTGCGCACGCCGTCGGCCGAGCCTTTGTCAAGGGTTATAAAGTTGTCTCTCTTGTCGATAGAGTTGGTTATAACCTTTGCCGGTATGAGCTTGTAGTCTTTCAGTATCTCCATCTGTGCGCGCTGAAGGCGTGTAGAGTCGCCCGTGTTGCTCTTTATCTGTTCAGACAGCTTCCTTACTGTCTGCTCGAGATAAAGGTTGCGCGTATTGAGTTGCTGGTTTATCTTTGTCAGGTTGAAGAATGTCTTCACTGCAGCGTCCCATTCGTATACCTTTCCGGTTACGGCATTGGCCGACGAGAAGAACACGCTGCCCTGATAGCTGTTGAATCTGAACAGCAGCGTCAGGCTGATAACTTCAAGTATGACAAAGAGAAACCAGTGGTTATATTTCGCAAGAAATTCCAGTAGGTTGCGCATGGCTTATCTCATCAAGAACGAGAAGCGGTCAACGTTCTTCAATGCAATACCCGCTCCTTTTGCTACGCTGTGCAAAGGATCGTCGGCCACGTGGAACTGGATGTTAATCTTGTCGGTGAGACGTTTGTCGAGACCTCTGAGCAGTGCGCCTCCTCCGGTGAGGTAGATACCGTTCTTTACGATGTCGGCATAAAGCTCAGGCGGAGTCTTCTCGAGAGCAGAGAGCACGGCGTTCTCTATCTTGGCGATGGTGCGGTCAAGACAGTGGGCTATCTCCTGATAGCATACGGGCACCTCCATAGGCAGGGCCGTAATCTTGTTAGGTCCGTGTACTACATAGTCTTCGGGAGCTTCTTCTCCAAGGTCTGTCAGTGCCGATCCTACGTGTATCTTGATGCGCTCGGCCATACGTTCGCTGACCTTGACATTGTGCTGGCGGCTCATGTACTCCTGAATTTCGGCAGTGAGGTCGTCGCCGGCAGTGCGGATAGAGTTGTTCGACACGATGCCTCCGAGAGAAATTACGGCAATCTCGGTGCTTCCGCCGCCGATGTCGACAATCATGTTACCTTCGGGAGCTTCAACGTCGATGCCGATGCCGATGGCAGCAGCCATAGGCTCGAATATGAGGTAGACGTCGCGTCCGTCGGCATGCTCGGCAGAGTCGCGCACGGCGCGCAGCTCAACTTCGGTTGAGCCAGACGGCACGCCTATCACCATGCGGAGTGAAGGCGAGAAGAAACGTCTTCCGGTGTGTACCATCTTGATAAGTCCGCGCATCATCTGCTCACAGGCAGTGAAGTCGGCTATGACGCCGTCGCGCAGCGGGCGTATCGTGCGGATGTTGTCATGAGTCTTCTCATACATCATCTTAGCCTTTTCGCCTACGGCTATCATTTTGTCTGTGCGGCGGTCGAGCGCTACTACAGACGGCTCGTCAACAACAATCTTGTCATCACTGATAATGATGGTGTTGGCCGTGCCGAGATCCATTGCGATCTCCTGGATAAAAGAAAAAAATCCCATTACTTGATAAAGTTTATAGCTATAAATATAATTTTATTGTCTCTTCTTGAAGTCTTACGTCTTTCGCCCTGCAGGGCGAAAGACGTCGAGCGGATTGTCTTGTCTGTGTCTTATTTTTCAAACCATTCGTGAATGGCGGTGTCGTAGTGGCTGCTTACGCCGAAGGCGCGTGTAGCCAGCATGCGGCGGTCTTCGATGTCGGTCTGTGCGCCCTTCTTGTTGAGGATGTCGAGCAGCACGCCATATTCAGCCTTGCTGGGCACGATCACCACGTCTTTGAAGTTCTTTGCTCCGGCGCGTATCAGAGATATTCCGCCAATGTCTATCTTTTCGATTATGTCGGCCTCAGAAGCTCCGCTTGCAACGGTCTGCTCGAAAGGATAGAGGTCTACGATAACCAGGTCGATTTCAGGTATTTCATACTGCTTCATCTGCTCCTGGTCGCCTTCGTTGTCGCGGCGGCCGAGGATGCCTCCGAATACTTTGGGGTGAAGAGTCTTCACGCGTCCTCCCAGGATAGAGGGATATGTCGTTACGCTCTCTACGGCCTGGCATTCATATCCGAGCGACTCGATAAACTTCTGTGTGCCGCCTGTAGATAAAAACTTTACTCCTTCTTCGTTCAGCTTAGCCAGCAGCTCGTCGAGTCCGTCTTTGTGAAACACGGACACGAGTGCGGTCTTGATTCTTTTTGTTTCAGCCATGTCTTTAAAAATTATCTGTTTTTTAGAGTGCAAAGTTACTAAAAAACGTTGATTTTACAATATATTTCAACCAAAAATTATAAATGTTTTGATTTAGGACAATAAATGCGGGCAGTGCATGGTGTTTTGGCGTTTGAAATGTGTCTCGCCGGGGTTTGCCGGGCCTTTCCGGCTTTGGCTGCGCCGGACTTGCCTTCTTGTAGTCTGTTGCGTTGTGTCTGTATCGTGTTTTGCGTGTATGTTATGGCACGTTGCTGTGCGTCTTATGACCTGATGCTGAGTGATTTGGCAGTCTTCCGTCCGTGTGTTTTGATGCTTGATTCTGCTCCGGCTGTTGTCTGCCTGCTGTCAGGTTCTGTGTCGTAGGGTGTAAGCATTATGGCTGTTTTATGGTGCAATGTGTCATTGTGATTTTGTACGTGTTTCTGCTCGAAATAGAATTTGTCCAGCCATTGTTTTGCGGCTTGTTCGGAATTTTCTTTACGAAACAATGCAAGAACATAGGTTTCACATTGCCGTTTGATGCCTTTCTCTATGTAAAAGGCAAGCTTTCGCATCCGTATTGACCGGCTTTTGCTGCTTGAAACGTGGCTTTTCGTGCTGCTTTCCGGTGATTTTTATTGCACATTTTGTCTGTGTCCTTCGTATCGTCCGGTATTGCAGTGTTTTATGATTGCACACGATTTGTGCGTTATTTTAAGCCGTATGCGTGTCTGTTTCTGAAAAACCGAGTTCTGGAGCGTTATTGCAAATCAAAAAGCAAGCGTTTTGCGGCTTATTCTGTCAATGTGTCGTGTGCTGCTGTGGCTTGTCTGATAGTGGTTTATCTGTTACTGCTTGATTTTATTGTCTGTTGTGGTCGTCTTGTTTTGTTATTTATTTTGTGCTTTGTCTGCTTCGTGGTTTCTTTTGTGTGAGCGGCAACTTGTTTTACGTGCAGGCTTTGTCCGTTCATGCGTTGACCGGTTGCCGGCCTTTTATTGTTGGTTCGTGTGGGGGAGAATCGGGGTTTAAATTGGCTTAAGAGAATATAAAATAAAAGAGCCGCAACGTCTGTTGCGGCTCTTGTTGTAGCGGGGGTGGGACCCGAACCCACGACCTCCGGATTATGAATCCGACGCTCTAACCAGCTGAGCTACCCCGCCATCATTTTTCTTTGCGGTTGCAAAGGTAATACAATTTCTTTAAACACCAAAAAATATTTCAACTTTTTATCAAAATCTTATGCGAAAGACGTAAATTTGTGGCAAATAACCAATGAAATGCCTTTAAACTATGGAGAAAAACAAAGTAAACATTGAACATGAGCTGCGCTCTAAGTCGGCCGGATTTATATGGTCGATGCTGAGCACGCCTGAAGGATTGGCCAAATGGCTTTCGGATGAAGTGAGGCTTAATGGCGATTTGTTTACCTTCACATGGGGTAACGTGTGGAGCGACCATGAGATAAGAACTTCGGCTGTGATAGACAAGAAGAAGTTCGACTATATACGCTTCAGATGGTGTGGCGAGGAGTATAAGGACACGTATTGGGAACTGAAAATGAACAAAAGTGACGTAACTGGTGATTTTGTCCTGGTGATAACCGACTTTGCCCCCGAGGGCGAAAAGGATACCGTGGTGGATATCTGGCAGGCAAATCTCAGTGCGCTTAGACGGGCTACGGGGCTTTAGCGGCTTCGTAGCCTTTGTTTTTTGCGTGTCCGTCATCCCGCGTTGCGCGGCTTCGCGGCTCTCGCCGGCATATTGTTTCGTGCCGGTGCTCGTGGCTTTGGCATGCCGTTTACATGCGCTTTTAGGGCGTGATGCTGTGCCTTGTGCTGTTGTCTGCTTTGCGTTGCGGCGTGGCAGGATGGCGGTACCTTATACATCTTTTATTAAATAAAAAACGCAAAACGTTGTGGTTTGTGATATTTTTGTGCTAATTTTGCAAGCTGGTAAATCTGCTGTATAAATGTCAGAATTAGCATAAAAATGATTCTTAGAGTCAAAAAATTAGATAAATTTATCGCAAAACAGTTCGGACTCCTCTTTGTCGGAACGTTCTTTATATGTCAGTTCGTGCTGATGATGCAGTTTCTTTGGCGCTATGTCGACCAGCTCATCGGTAAGGGTCTGACCATGGACGTGCTGGCCCAGTTCTTCTGGTATATGAGTCTTATGCTCGTGCCGCAGGCGCTTCCGCTGGCCATCCTGCTTTCGTCGCTTATCGCCTTCGGTAACTTGGGCGAGAGCAGCGAACTTACGGCCATCAAGGCTGCGGGCATATCGCTTATGCAGGCGTTCCGCTCGCTTGTGGTCATCGTCATATTCATAGCCTTGGGCTCTTTCTATTTTCAGGACGTAGTGGCTCCGAGTGCCAACATGTCGTTCTCGAGGCTGCTCCTTTCCATGAAGCAGAAGAGTCCCGAACTGGAGATTCCCGAGGGTATATTCTATGACGGCATTCCGCAGTGTAACCTGTATGTGCAGAAAAAGGACATAAAGACAGGCATGCTCTACGGTGTGATGATTTATAAGATGACCGACAGCTATGACGATGCCGCCATAATTCTGGCCGACTCGGGCATGCTGCAGTCTACGGCAGAGAAAAAGCATCTTGTGCTTACGCTGCACAGCGGCGAATGGTTTGAGAACATGAAGTCGCAGGAGTTTTCGGCAGGCGTAAGCGTGCCTTATCGCCGCGAGACCTTTGTCAAGAAGAGAATAGTGCTCGATTTCGATGCCGACTTTAACGTTGCCGACGCAAGCGCGCTCTCGAACAACGCACGCGGAAAGAGCATCGGACAGATTAACCGCGACGTCGATTCGCTTAACCACGTGTACGACAGCGTCGGCCGTGTGTTCTACAAAGATGCCAAGATGTCGTATTATTCTCCCGTGGCTGTGTCAAAGAAAGACTCTCTGAGAGCCGTCAAGATGGCCGGGACAAAGACTTACAGCTTCGACTCTGTCTATTCGAGACTTTCTGCCGACAGAAAGCTTGAGGCTGTTGATGCGGCCCTCAGCAAGGTGCAGCGCGAAATGAACGACCTCGACTTTAAGGGCATGATAACGGCAGACGGCGACAAACTTATACGACAGCACAAGATAGAGGCCATCAACAAGTTTACATTGTCGCTTTCGTGTCTGATATTCTTCTTTATCGGTGCGCCCCTGGGCGCCATCATCCGTAAGGGCGGACTTGGCGTTCCGGTGATTATCTCCGTGCTGGTGTTCATCGTGTATTACATTTTCGAGAATACAGGCTACCGCATGTCACGAGGCGGTATGTGGGCAATCTGGTTCGGTAAGAGCATCGCTACGGCAGTGCTTACGCCGCTCGCAATATTCTTCACATACAAGGCCAACAACGACTCTGTCGTGTTCAATCTCGATCTCTACCGCAACTTCTTCATGAAGATATTCGGACTCAGGATAAAGCGTGCCGTGTTCAAGAAGGAGGTTATAATAACCGATCCCGACTATGCGGCCGACTCGGCAACTCTGACCGAAGTGAACCGTGAGATTGGCGACTATGCCCGCGAACACAATCTTTGGCTTGCGCCTAATATAATTAAGGTGTTCTTCAAGTACAGACCTGACCATACAATCGAGGAAATCAACGAGAAGATTGAGACTGTCATCGAGGATTTGTCGAACACGAAGGACAAGGTGATACTTTCATGTCTTAACGCCTATCCTTTCATGGCAGTAAAGGCGCATACGCGCCCGTTCGACCGCAAATGGATGAATGTGGTTGCGGCAATCATCGTTCCGGTGGGCCTGTTCCTCTATTTGCGCATGTGGCGCTTCCGTCTGCGGCTCATGCGCGACCTGAAGGTCATCAGACAGACCAATGATGCCGTGATAGCACGTATAGAAGAGTTAAATAGCTCAGGCACGTCAAAGGCCTGATATATATAATAAGGTAAACGCTGTTTATGGAAAATTTAAAAATTAATACAATCGAAGAAGCTCTTGAGGACTTCAAGAGAGGCGAGTTTGTAATTGTCGTAGACGATGAAGACCGCGAAAATGAGGGCGATCTTATTATTGCCGCTGAAAAAATTACAGCAGAGAAGGTTAATTTCATGCTGAAGCATGCTCGTGGCGTGCTCTGTGCGCCGATAACGATAAGCAGATGCGATGAGCTTGACCTTCCGCGTCAGGTTGTAGAAAACACATCTGTGTTGGGCACTCCTTTCACTGTTACAGTGGATAAGCTCGAAGGCTGCTCTACCGGTGTGTCGGCTCACGACAGGGCCGAGACAATCAAGGCTCTTGCCGATCCGGAGGCTACGCCAAGGACATTCGGACGCCCTGGCCACGTAAATCCGCTTTATGCACAGGACAACGGCGTGCTCAGAAGAAGCGGACACACGGAGGCAACAATAGACCTCTGCAAGCTCTCTGGCCTTTATCCGGCAGGTGCGCTGATGGAGATAATGAACGACGACGGTACGATGGCACGTCTTCCGCAACTCGTGGAGTTCGCAGCAAAATATAATCTTAAAGTCATAACAATTAAGGACCTCATTGCATACAGACTGCAGCGCGAGTCGCTGATAAGCGTAGGCACTATGGTGGATATGCCGACTGAATACGGACATTTCAAGCTTGTTCCGTTCCGTCAGACCAGCAGCGGACTCGAGCACATGGCCCTGATAAAGGGTGAGTGGAAAGAAGACGAGCCTGTGCTCGTGCGTGTTCATTCTTCATGCGCCACCGGAGATGTATTCGGAAGCATGCGCTGCGATTGCGGACAGCAGTTGCACAAGGCAATGCAGATGATAGAGAAAGAAGGCAAGGGCGTGCTGATATATATGCAGCAGGAAGGACGCGGCATAGGACTTATGAACAAAATTGAGGCCTATAAGCTGCAGGAAGAAGGCCTTGATACCGTTGATGCAAACATACATCTCGGATTCAAGCCCGATGAGCGCGACTACGGCTGCGGCGCGCAGATGCTGCGCAAGCTCGGCGTGCACAAGATGCGACTTATCACCAACAATCCTACAAAGCGTGTAGGCCTTGAGGCTTACGGCCTTGAAATTGTTGAAAATGTTCCAATCGAAATAACGCCTAACGAGTACGATTATAAGTACTTGAAGACCAAAAAAGACCGCATGGGACATACTTTACATTTGTAATTGTAAAAAAAACATTTGTAAAAAAATCATTTTAATAATTGGAATAAAAATATAACATCATTTATTTTTATAGAACGAATAAATTGCTTAAATTTGCAGGAGCATAAATTTAATATATGACAATGGCACAATTATCAGACCGTCTTAATCGCTTGGCACCTTCAGCCACTCTCGCCATGTCACAGAAAAGTGGCGAGATGAAAGCACAAGGTATTGACGTTATTAATATGAGCGTGGGTGAACCAGACTTTAACACGCCAGACCACATTAAGGACGCTGCCAAGAAGGCTGTTGACAACAACTTCTCAAGATATTCACCTGTTCCGGGATACATGGATTTGAGAGAGGCTATTGTTGCAAAGCTTAAGAATGAGAACGGCTTAACATATACAGTCAATGAAATATTAGTGTCTAACGGCGCAAAGCAGAGCGTTTGCAACGCTGTGATGGCACTCGTTAATGAAGGTGACGAAGTTATCATACCGGCACCATATTGGGTTAGTTATCCGCAGATGGTTAAACTGGCAGGAGGAGAGCCTGTAATTGTAGAGGCAGGGTTCGAGCAGAACTTCAAGATGACTCCGCAGCAGCTTGAGGCGGCTATTACACCTAAAACTAAAATGCTGATATTGTGCTCTCCGAGTAATCCTACTGGAAGCGTCTATTCAAAGGAAGAACTCGAAGGACTGGCTGAGGTCATAAAAAGACATGAAGACCTGTATGTCATTGCCGACGAGATTTATGAGCATATCAACTATATTGGCAAGCATAACAGTATAGCGCTTGTTCCCGGAATGAAGGAGAGGACAATTATCGTAAATGGTGTGTCAAAGGCTTATGCAATGACCGGATGGCGTATCGGATATATTGCTGCTCCCGAATGGATTGTGAAAGGCTGCAACAAGCTTCAGGGACAGTACACCAGCGGTCCTTGCTCAGTTAGCCAGAAGGCTGCAGTTGAGGCATACACTGCTTCGCAGGAGTGTGTCGAGACAATGAGACAGGCGTTCCACCGCCGTCGTGACCTTATAGTAAAACTTGCAAAGGAGATTCCGGGCCTTGAGGTTAATGTTCCCGAAGGAGCTTTCTACCTGTTCCCGAAGTGCAGTAATTTCTTCGGCAAGAGCTATGAAGGACATGTAATAAATACTTCTACAGACCTTGCGATGTATCTGCTCGAAGTGGCTCACGTAGCTACAGTGGCAGGCGATGCTTTCGGCGATCCTGCTTGTTTCAGAATGAGCTATGCCACAAGCGACGAGAATATTTGTGAGGCTATGAGGCGTATAAAAGAGGCGCTGGCTAAGCTTAAATAACAGCCGAGATAACGATTGCACAAATATATTTTAATGTAAAATACAGAGGAAACGCTGTTAAAACTTATTAATAAATCTTCTTATTGATCATTAATTGTTATCTTTGTGCAGTCTTATTTGGGATCTTGTTTGCAAATATAGGGAAAAACTGTAATTTCATTAATCGGAAACTTTATAACTTAAATTATTAATAACTAAAATTTAAATTCAAAATTATGGCAACTACACAAAAAGCAGCAAGCCCTACAAAGAAAAATCAGGGCTTCCAAGGTATTAGAGCAGCGATCTGGGTTATCGTTGTATGTTTCGTTATTGCGCTTTGCATTTTCAAGTATCTGCTTGGTAATCCGGCAAACTTCGCAGGTAACGATCCCGCAGGTCACCCGACAAACTTGCTCGGTACAATTTACAAAGGTGGTGTTATCGTGCCTATCATCCAGACACTTTTGCTTACTGTAATCGCTCTGAGTATCGAGCGTTGGATCGCTCTTCGTTCTGCATTCGGAACAGGCTCACTTGCTAAGTTCGTTCTTAACGTTAAGGCTGCTGTAAGCAAAGGCGACTTCGCTGAAGCACAGCGCATCTGCGACAAGCAGAGAGGTTCTGTTGCTAACGTTGTTTCTGCTTCTATCCGCGCTTACAAGGAAATGGAAGCTACAACAGGTATGAAGAAGGCTCAGAAGGTTTCTAAGATCCAGCAGGCTCACGAAGAGGCTACTCAGCTCGAGATGCCTACACTGCAGATGAACCTTCCTATCATCGCAACTATCGTTACACTCGGTACTCTTACCGGTCTTCTCGGTACCGTTATCGGTATGATTCGTTCATTCCAGGCTTTGGCTGCCGGTGGTGGTGGTGACTCTCTGGCATTGTCTACAGGTATTTCTGAGGCTTTGATCAACACCGCATTCGGTATTTTGACTTCTTGGGTTGCTGTTATTTCTTATAACACATTCACAAACAAGATCGACAAGCTGACATACGCCCTTGATGAGGTTGGTTATTCAATTGCTCAGACATACGAAGCCAATCACGCAGACGAAGCTTAATTTTACTAACCCTTTAAAATTTTATTACTATGGGTAAAGTAAAAATTAAGAAAAAAGCGATCTGGATCGATATGACTCCGATGAGCGACGTGATGGTCCTCTTGCTTACATTCTTCATGTTGACATCAACATTCGTTAAGAATGAGGCAGTTAAGGTTCTCACGCCGGGTTCGGTATCGGAGCTAAAGGTTCCGGAGAATAACGTCTTGAGCATACTGATCGACAGTAGGGGCAAGGTGTTCTTGGGCTGGGACAAACCTGGCGATATGGAGGCCGCGCTCAGCACTATGGCTGATCAGTTTGGCGTAAGCCTTAACGGCACTCAGATGAAAAACTCTCGCAGCGCAACCAATATCGGTGTGTCTATGGAAGATATGGGCGCATTCCTGAGTCAGGATGCAGCTCACATGAACGACTATCAGAAAGATAAGGGCGTTCCTACAGACAGTATCGACGGCGGTATGAGCGAGTTCCAGTTGTGGGTTAAGACAGTTACAGACAATAACTCAGATATGAAACTGGCTATCAAGGCTGACGAGAAGACACCCTATAAGGTTATCAAGAAAGTAATGTCTGAACTTCAGGACATGAATCAGAATCGTTACTATCTTATCACTTCTTACAAAAAAGTGGAGGAATAAGTCATGGCAAAGCAGAAAGAAAGCAAACAGAAGAAGATTGACCTACGCGTAGACTTTACGCCTATGGTGGACATGATGATGCTTCTTATCACATTCTTCATGCTGTGTACGTCATTGAGCAAGCCTCAGACAATGCAGCTGACGATGCCAAGTAACGATGAGAACGTGCAGAAAGAGGACAGAACTGCTACCAAGGCTTCGCAGACTATTACAATCTACGTTGCAGGTAATGACAAAATTTACTACGTAGCAGGTATTCCTAATTACAATGATCCTAATTGCCTTAAAGAAACAACTTGGGGCAAGGAAGGTATCCGTAAGGTCCTTATCAACCATGTCACTGAAGACGGTACCATACCGGTGTCTACGATTATGAAGGCTAAGGCCGAGCTCGACAGCAAAAAGTTGAGCAATCCTGGAAAATACCCAGATTCTGTATATAATAGAGAATTGGAGAAGCTGAAGAATGGTGAAGTTGACGGGCAGAAGATTCCTACCCTGACAATCATTATCAAGGCAACTGACAATGCTTCTTATAAGAATTTGGTTGATGCTCTGGATGAGATGCAGATTTGCAGTATAGGTAAGTATGTCATCGATAACATTACTCCTGAAGACAAAGGCCTTCTTACTAAAAAAGGAGTGAAGTAATCGTTGAGTAACATTTAAAATGAAAAGACAATGTCAAAAATAGATCTTATATCTAATGCATGGTGTGACCTCGTGTTCGAGGGAAAGAATCAGGCATATGGAGCATACAAGCTCCGTAAGGGTACCGCAAAACGTAACCTTTGGTCTATCATTATCGTACTTATTGCTGCAGTTGCTATTTTCTCGGCTATAGCTATTAAGAATGTTATTGAGGCGAACCAAAAAGTTGCGATTGTCACTGAGGCTAAATTGTCTAAAATAGACAAGACGCCGAAAGTTGAGAAGAAAAAGGTAACTCCTAAAATCGAGCAGCCCAAAGTTGTAGAGAAGGTAAAGAGCTCTATCAAGTTTACTGCTCCTGTTATCAAGAAGGACTCTGAGGTAAAGCCTGAGGAGGAAATGAAAACTCAGGAAGACCTTCAGAAGACAAAAACTACTATCGGTGCGTTCAACGTAGTTGGTAATGACGAATTTGACGGCGAAGTGCTCAAAGCTAAGGAAGAAATTGCCCAGCCTGAACCTCCAAAGAACGAGGAGGAGAACAAGGTGTTTGACGTGGTTGAAGAGCAGCCTTCATTCCCTGGTGGACAGGGCGCTTTGATGGCTTGGCTGAGAGACAACATCAAATATCCGGTTGTTGCTGCTGAGAACGGTATCCAGGGTAAGGTTATTGTACAGTTCGTAGTAGGTAAGAATGGTTCTATTTCTAATGTGAAAGTCCTGAGGTCTGTTGACCCGTCTCTCGACAGAGAGGCTGTGCGTGTTGTTAGCAGCATGCCTAACTGGACTCCTGGAAAGCAGAACGGTACGTCGGTTAACGTAAGATATACGTTGCCAGTAACATTCAAACTGCAGTAATTACGTGATATGAGAAGAAAACTATTCTACAATTTGGTAGGATTGATGCTGCTGTCGGGCATGTTGGCCGCTTGTGCCGACAAACCCAAAAGCGGCAGAACAGATACTTATTCGTCAGGAGCGATTTCGTTCGCTTCTGACGAAAGTTTTAGTCCTATAATCGACGAAGAAGTTCAGGTCTTCGAAAGTATATATCGGGATGCCAAGCTTACTCCGATTTATACAAATGAGTATGATGCTATAAAGATGCTGATGAATGACAGTCTGCAGCTGGTTATTGCATCAAGAAATTTCACAAAAAATGAGTTGGAGAATCTAAAGTCACGCAATTATTTGCCCGTGGCTATACCTTTGGCTTATGATGGCTTGTCGCTTATCATAAACAGAGAGAATAAAGATTCTTGTATTTCTGTCAAGAACATAAAGCGTGTTCTCAGCGGAGAGGCAAAGAAATGGAGCGATATAGTTCCCGGTTCAAGTCGCGGCGAGATACTTGTGGTGTTTGACAACAGCAAGTCGAGTACGGTTTCATTCTGTGTTGACTCGATATTGGACGGAAAGCTGATAAACAGTCCGAACATTGTTGCCACAAACACGAGCAAGGAGGTTATCGATTATGTCGAGAAAACTCCTAATGCCATTGGTATCATCGGTTCAAATTGGCTTAATGACAAGCGCGACACAACGAACACTACATTCAAGAAGAATATAACTGTTATGTCGGTAAGCAGGTTTGACTCGGCTACAGCCATGAATAGCTGGAAACCATACCAGGCATACTTACTTGACGGTCGTTATCCGTTGGTAAGAACGATATATGCATTGCTTAATGACCCTATCAATGGTCTTCCATGGGGCTTTGCCCATTTTATAGAGCAGCCTAAGGGACAGCTGATAATATTCAAGTCAGGCTTGTTGCCTGTACGCGGTGATATTACAATAAGGTCAGTAAATGTAGGTGATGATTAAACCTTTGCATCCTGAGGCAGTCAATATTAATAAAGGCTGCCTTGTTTATGCAAACGGTTCTGAGTGAGAAAACTTAAACTATTTACAATTTAATTATAGCGATTATGAATGCGATTAAATATTTATTGGCTGGAGCCGCTCTCACATTGTTTTCGGCTCCTATGATGGCGCAGGACGTACAGTCTCAGATTGACGCTATTACTAAAGTTATTGTTAACAGCAAGTCTAATCCTGATGCTGCAAAGGACCAGGTTAAGGACTTTATCAAGGAAAACAAGAAGAATGCAGTTGCTATTGCAGGTGTTGGCCGCGCATATCTCGACATTAAGGACACTCTTAATGCCAAGAAATATGCAGAGATGGCTATCGACCGTGACAAGAACAACGCTGCCGGTTATCTCCTTATGGGTGATATCGAGGTTGTAAACAATGATGGCGGTGCTGCTGCAACATGGTATCAGCAGGCTACTCTTATGGATCCGAAGAATCCTCAGGGCTACATCAAGTATGCAAATATTTACCGTAAGCGCAGCCCGGAGCTTTCAGTCCAGATGCTCGAGAAACTTCGTACAGTTCAGCCTGATTATCCTGTAGATGCTGAAGCAGGACACTTCTTCTATACAGCTAACCGCTTTGACAAGGCCATTGAATATTTCTCAAAGGTTGATCTAGGCAAATTCAATGAGAACTATCTGACAGAGTATGCAACTGCCACATATCTTTCTTCTGATTCAAAGAAGAGCCTTGAGATTTCTCAGTATGGTGTTCAGAAGAATCCGCGTGACGCAGCCATGAACCGTCTCTGCTTCTATAACTACACAGACCTCAAGGATTATCCTAATGCCTTGAAGTATGCTGATGCACTTTTCAACAAGTCAGACAGCGCTAAGTTCTCTGCTCGTGACTATCAGTATTACGGATATGCACTGATGGGTGACAGCGCTTTCGACCAGGCTATTGCTCAGTTTGAGAAGGCACTTGAACTTAACTCTTCACTCAATGATGTTAAGAAGCAGCTTTCTGATGCATATATTGCAAAGAAAGATTATGTTAAGGGACTTGCTCTTTATGATGAATATCTGAAAGCTGTTGAGAAACCTTCTGTAGGTGATATCGACGGATTGGCTAAACTTTATGCTGATCAGGCTGCAAGTATTGCAACTCTTAACGAAGAGAAGATTGCTGCTTTGAAGAAGGCAGATGAGGTTTATGGCATGCTCGGAGAGAAATATCCTACCAACCTGCTTTATGCAACAATAATGAGGGCACGTATCAACTCACAGCTTGACCCGGAAACAACTCAGGGCTTGGCTAAGCCTTATTATGAGCAGTATATCGAGTTGGCTAAGAAGGAGAATCCTGATAATCCGAAGCTTCTTATTGAGCCTTACTCATATCTTGGATATTATTATTACATAAAAGAGGACAAGGCTAATTCTGATAAGTATTGGAAACTTATCCTCGAGATAGATCCTAATAACACTACTGCAAAGCAGGCATTGGGTATCTAATAAAGTAGTAACAACAATACGTAGTTTACATAAATATAGCCTCTGGCGCATTCTAATGCACCAGAGGCTTTTATTTTGTATTGTATGGGAATTTCTATATATGGCAGCTATTTGGCTGATACAGAAAAGGAAATCCACCATTTCCTGAAAGATGGGAAAATGGTGGATTTTGTTATATTTATACCTTAATGTGTATTCTAAAGCCAATCTTGACTTTTACTCCAAATTGTCTTTATGTCTCGGCCGGATTGCCCGTTTTATATTGATTTTATTGCCATTTGCTTATTTCAGACGCAAACCATGCCAAGGCGATGCAGATTGTATGCCCGCTATGTGGGATAAAAGCTGTATGAAACTTCTTAAAAACTGAAAAATCAAACTATAGATGCCTAGATAAACTCTTAGTTTGCAGAGTGAAGCGTTCGGACTTAAACTCCTTTTAGGTATTTAGGTGCCCTATGTTCAGCGCTTTGATATCTTCAGTCCTATGTCCGAAATGCCGGGCATAATCTCGCGCTTCATGATATGGCGGACGCATATATGAAGCGAATCGCCTTTGCGCAAGTCTATGTCAGAAACAATGAAACTATACTGAAAGCAGCTTACACCACGTCCGAGCACGTTACCTTTGTCATCAGCCAGCCGGCAGTTCACGGTGTCTGTATATAGCATGTGTCCCGGTTCTACGGTGCGGTCGACAACAAGGCTCAGGCCGGTGAAGGGGAACGAGGTGCTGGTGCGAAGTCCAAGTTCAAGACGGTAACGGCCAGATTCCTTCATTGGAGGTACGTCGAAGGCTAGAGTATCGTTCTTTTCCCATCCTGTCAGCTGAGTATGGTTGTATTTGTCGTACACAACATCGCTGTTACATGAGCACAAAGCCATGGCCACACAGGCCACGGCTGTAAGAATATGTAATCTTAATCTCGTCATTGCTTGTCTGCCTTCTCTTGCTTTTCGGCTCCATGAGGCTTCTGCTGTCCTTTCTCGGCCTGAGCCTTGCCGCGTCCTTTTGCTGAAGCCTGTCGTGCCGGGCGGTTCTTTGAACGGCGTTTCTTCTTGCTCTTGTCAAAACGCGTAAGACTCTCGTTGGCCAGCAGGTCTGCAGGATGACTGCTCTGCTCCTTTATGTTGCCGTCGCTCTGCAGCGACATGGGCTTTTCGCCCCTTCTGTTCATGTCTATTATGTCGAGCGCTCTCTTGGCTGTTATTGTCTCGAGGTTGGCCGGCACCTTCTTGTCTGATGAATATGTTACAAGTCCGGCAAGGATGTCAGACTTGAACAGATAATATTCGCCGTCTTGTGTCTCAAGCACAACTTCGCGGCTTGGCAGCCTGCGGCTCGCCTCGATATAGTTGTCAACCTCGTAGTTAAGACAGCATTTCAGTTTTGCACACATACCTGCCAGCTTCTGCGGGTTGAGTGATATTTCCTGATAGCGGGCTGCACCAGTGCTTACCGACACAAAGTTTTTCATCCAGGTGGCGCAGCACAGTTCACGGCCGCACGGACCTGTGCCGCCAATACGTCCTGCCTCCTGACGCGCTCCGATCTGTTTCATCTCTATGCGCACGTGGAATGTCTCTGCCAGCACCTTGATAAGCTGGCGGAAGTCTACTCGCTCGTCTGCTATATAATAGAATATAGCCTTGTTGCCGTCGCCCTGATATTCAACGTCGCCAATCTTCATCTGCAGATTAAGGTTCTTGGCTATCTGTCGGCTCTGTATCATCGTAGCATGCTCGCGGCTTTTTGCCTCGCGGTATTTTTCCATGTCCACGGGCTTTGCTATGCGGTATATGCGCTTGATGTCGTCGGCCGATTTCAAGTTGGCCTTCTTTATCTGCAGCTCTACCAGTTTGCCGGTAAGCGTAACTACGCCAATGTCGTGCCCCGGGTTAGCCTCTACGGCAACGATGTCACCCTTTCTGAGGTCAAGATTGTTGACGTTGTGATAATATCCTTTGCGGGTGTTCTTAAACTGCACCTCAACAAGGTCAGTACTTTGGGCGTTGCCCGGTACGTCTGCCAGCCAGTCGTAGGTGTTCAGCTGGCGGTCCTGCCGGCCACATCCTCTCAGGCACAGACCACGGTCGCACCCGTTGTATATAAAGAATTTCTTGTTTTTATAATCCATCTGCTGTTGCAATTAAAAAATATATATGTTATTTCGGCATAAAGCCTACGGTTTTCTGATAAGTGAAACTATGATGTGCGTTGCCATATCGAAGAACACTATTTTCGGATTTGCGTTTTGTCCGATGTCTCTTATGGCGCGGCTCATTAGTTCTGAGAGCTCAATTACATTGGCCTCGTTGACAAAGCGTGCAAAGTTTCGCGCAAAGTTTTCCTCGTCCTGCGTCATATAGTTGAGTTCGCCTATGCGGAAGTTGTAGACAAAGTTTTCGCGAATCAGGTGTACAAAATATGTGAGCATCCTGCGCTGGCGTTCACGCCCGTATGCCGCAGCCGTATCGCTCCATTTGCGCAGCTCCTTGATGTTGCGCGTATAGGCAAGTCTCATCAGGCTGACAAACATGTCGAGAAATAGCTTTTTCTCACTGTCTGAGTTGAGAGCCTCAAGAGCGTTAAGCCAGCTTCCGTTTGCGGCTCGTGCTATGCGGCGTGCTGCGTCTGCATCTATGCCCCTGCGGTCAATGAGAGCAGTCTCGATGCTTTCTGTCTCAATTCGCTTAATGTCTATGCGCTGAGCGCGACTCCTTATGGTGTCCAGCAGCTTTTCGGGCTCTTCGCACACCATTATGAACACTGTCTTGTGTGGAGGTTCCTCTATAATTTTCAGCATCTTGTTGGCGCATTCGGCGTTCATGCGTTCAGGCAGCCATATTATGCACACCTTATATCCGCCCTGACTCGACTTCAGACTAAGCGCACGCATCACCACATCGCTCTCGCCCACACCCATCTGAGCCTGCTGGTTGGCCGCGCCCATGGCAGCAAGCCATTGGTCCATTGTGAAGTATGGCCCCTGAGACAGCAGATGACGCCACTCGCCCGTAAAGTCCTCACTCGACATCTTGTGTTCAGAGCCGGTGCCCGATGGGCGTATGACAGGGTAGGAGAAATGAAGGTCTGGATGAGCCAGCTTGTCTGTCATGACGCACTGTCGGCAAGATCCGCAGCAGTCGTCGCCCGAATTGTTCTCGCACAACAGATATGAAGCAAAGGCAAGGGCCAGAGCCATTTTGCCGCAGCCTTGCGGGCCGCACAGCATAATGGCATGAGGCACACGGTTTTCTGCAACCATCTGCCGAAGACGCTCTTTGGCGTCGTCCTGTCCGATAACTTCGCTGAACTTCATGTCTACAAAATATGCAATTTGGTGCAAAAATACAGAAAACCGCCGTAATAAACGAAAAAAATAAATTAATAATGAATAATTATGACAACCGGTAGCGCTAAATTTATTACCTTTACAGGCAGAATAAACACAAGTGGTACGCCCTTCTCCTTGCAATACACCGTCTGCCGATAATCGGCAAGATGCTGTGTCAAATACAAAAATGCATCGAAACACACAATAAAACATAGGGATTAGGGTTTTATAAACGTAATAAAACGGAATAATATTTATCTTTAACTATAATTAAAATCTAATCAAACAATGAATCAAGACAAAGGCGGTAGCAAGGCCTACCTATTTTCAATTGTGCTTGTGGCTGTATTGGGAGGACTCCTCTTCGGATACGACACGGCTGTAATTTCAGGAGCCGAAAAAGGACTTCAGGCTTTTTTCTTAGGAGCAACTGACTTCAGATATACTGATGCCATACATGGCTTTACATGTGCCAGCGCTCTTATTGGCTGTATCATCGGAAGCGGAATATCAGGCTATCTGGCATCAAACTGGGGACGAAAAAAGTCGCTCATCTTTGCCGGAATAATGTTCTTCATTTCTGCGTTAGGCTCAATGGAGCCCGAGTTTCTGATTTATGAGCATGGCGTACCGACATACTCACTTCTCGTAACATTCAACATCTATCGTGTCATCGGCGGCGTGGGCGTTGGTCTGGCTTCAGCCATCTGCCCTATGTATATAGCCGAGGTTGCTCCGTCTAACATCCGCGGAACGCTCGTTTCATGGAACCAGTTTGCCATTATTTTTGGCCAGCTGGTAGTATATATGGTCAACTTCTGCATCCTCGGCGACCATACCAACCCCGTAATTGAGTCTATCGGACAAGGTTTCAACGCCGTTGCTCCGGGCAGCGATCCCTGGACAATCTCTACAGGCTGGCGTTATATGTTCGGAAGCGAGGCTGTGCCGGCAGGACTTTTTGCCATATTGATATGCTTCGTACCCGAGACTCCGCGCTATCTCGTTATGGCAGGACGCGACAGCAAGGCTCTGTCTGTACTGCAGAAAATCAATGGTGTGGCTGAAGGACAGAAAATTCTTAATGAGATAAAGAATACTATTACAGAAAAGACCGAAAAGGTGTTCACCTATGGTGTGCTGGTTATCTTTGTCGGCATCATGCTCAGCGTGTTCCAGCAGGCTGTCGGCATCAACGCCGTGCTTTATTACGCGCCACGAATATTCGGCGACATGGGTATGGAGAATCCTATGGTGCAGACCGTCATCATGGGCGTTGTGAACATCCTGTTTACGCTTGTTGCCGTGTTCACTGTTGAGAAGTGGGGCCGCAAGCCGCTGCTTATCACCGGTTCAATAGGCATGGCCATTGGCGCTTTCGGTGTTGCCCTCACATTCGGCAACATGGACATGGCCGTCGTAACAATGGTCAGCATCATGATCTACAGTGCATCGTTCATGATGTCGTGGGGCCCTATTTGCTGGGTGCTCATTGCTGAGATATTCCCCAACACCATCCGCGGCGCAGCCGTAGCCATAGCCGTTGCATTCCAGTGGATTTTCAACTGGATTGTCAGTGCTTCGTTTGTGCCCATGTTCAACATGCAGCTCGAGAGCGACGCCAACTTCGGCCACTGGTTTACTTACGGCCTTTACGGCACAATCTGTGTTCTCGCTGCTCTGTTCGTATGGCGACTTGTGCCTGAGACAAAAGGCAAGACGCTTGAAGATATGTCTAAACTCTGGAAGAAGGAAGACAAATAAACCGGTATCAGTTGGTTTGTATCCGAATCTGATAATTTATATATGTGGGTTGCTTAATCATTTTAAGCAACCCTATTTTTTTTATTCAGCATGACGATTTCGCGTTGATTTCATAAGAGGGAATCGGTATTCAGCTTTTATTCGTCTATATGTTTTCCGTTATCGTCTTGCCGTCTGATTTTTCTTGATATACTGGTAGAAGCCGTACAAAGTTTTTCGTTTATCGTCTTTTTCATCCCGGCTTGCACGGCAAGACTGCGTCAGACATAAAATAAACCTATGGTTTGCGTGTAGAAAACAAGCCACTTTCATATAAAAAGTGGCCGAGTTTTGGGTCGTAACTCGGCCACTAACAGTTTGAAAGTAAATGAATGTGATTGCCTTAATAGATTGCTGCTAAATACCGTGCAGACTTTCAGTATAAAACATATTAAGGCATATAAGTTACGGTTTTCAGAGCCTTTTGACTTTCATAGGTCATGATGCCATAAAATACAGGCTGATTTGGCCTTTTGGAATAATGAATTATTATGGCCGGCTTTGCCGTGGGGATGGCTCTAGACTATCTATTGACTTGCGCCTTACCGCGTTTCTCAGTCATCACGTAAAGCCTTAAATCCGCTCATGGCTATCGGCACTGCAAGGCCGAAAGACAATACGTCGGCCCATGCCTGGCACATCTCTACGCCAAGAAGACCGAAGAAATGGGGCAGGATGATTATCAGCGGAATGAAGAACAGGCCGCTGCGGGCAGATGCGAGCACATTGGCCTGCCATGGCTTGCGGATGGTCTGCATCATCATGTTGGTGTACATGACTATGGCACCCAACGGAAGCGTGGCCAGCTGCCAGCGCAAGGCAACGGTGCCGATAGAAACAACGTCGGGGTCGCGGCGGAACACGTCGATGCATTCCTCGCTGAAGAAGAAACCGAGCACAGCGCATACGGCCATAAACAGAAAGCCTACACGCACTATGAACCAATAGCCTTCGCGCACACGTGCGTATAATTTTGCGCCATAACAGAAGCCGCACATAGGCTGAAATCCCTGTCCGAGGCCAATCATGGCGGCAAATATCACGAAGGCTATGCGGTTGACGATAGACATGGCAGCTATTGCTGCATCACCGTAAGCTCCGGCAGCCACGTTGAGCAGTGCAACGCTGATGCTGGCCATGCCTTGGCGCGTCAGCGAAGGCGTGCCTCCGGCAAATATCTCTTTCAGCATAGCCACGTTTGGCGTAAAGTTGCGGTGGCTGATATGTATGTTGCGCTTCATGCGGCTCATCCACAACAGCACAAGCATGCTGCACGACTCACCCGTAAACGTGGATATGCCGGCACCGGTTATGCCCATGTCGAACACAAATATAAGGATAGGGGCCAGCACGACGTTGATGCATGCTCCCGTAAGTATGCCGAACATTGAATAAGCTGCGTTGCCCTGAAAGCGCATCTGGTTGTTCAGGCATAAGGCGCCGCACATGAACGGTGCAGCCATAAGCACAAACGACAGATAGGTTTCGGCATAGGGCAATATTGTCGGCGTTGAGCCTAGGAGCAGCGCGAGCGGACGCAGAAATATCAGTCCGATAAGGGCAATGACAAATCCTGTCCCAACGGCAAGAAAGAAGCCCGTGGAGGCCATGCGGCATGCGTTGTCGTGTCGCTGCGCGCCAAGTTCGCGCGATATGTAGTTGCCCGAGCCCTGTCCGAAGGTGAAGCCTATGGCCTGTATGATGGCCATAACCGAGAAGGCTATGCCCACGGCGGCAGTGGCCTGTGTGCTGATGCGGCCAACGTAGAATGTGGTTACGATGTTGTAGATACTGGTAACGAGCATACTGATAATGGTCGGAACAGCCATTACTAGCACTACATGATGAACAGGTGCAGAAGTTAGAAACGTAAAATTATCCCTGTCTTTCATAAAACTTGCAGCATTCAAAATAGACAAGAGCGCACGCAGCCAAAAATAGAGAATATGTATCAAGGACATGCGCTTTGACACTGCAAAATTAAGAAAAACAAAGTTATCTGCAAAATTTTACTGACAATTACCTTCCCTGATGCAGGGTTAAGTTGAGTTAAAAGCCCTTTGCAGAATATATGTCAAACAGTTGTAATTGTCAGTAAGACAATCAGTTATTTAAGTTATGCACAATAGGAACACAACAGTGGATAAACCACGTTACAGAAAAGAACATAACTCAAAAAGCAAGAAAAATGGCGCATAGAAACAACACGCATAAGCAATGCCGGGCTTATGCCACATAAACATAAACCGCAAACACAAACCGGCTGCGCCCAGGCAGCCGTTATTTGTGTTTGCGGTTGGCGCGTGCTTCGCGGTATTTGGCTTTCTGTCGTGCCGAGCCGCTGCCATGAGCGCCGGTGATATATTTCTTCTTCTTGGCCTTGGTCTTCACCTTGCCGTCATTGCCGTTGTCTGTCTTTGCCTTTCGGAACACTATTCCGCCACCGGCAATTATGTCGTCGATATCGCTCATAAAATGTAAAAAACTAATTATGCTTAATGAGAAAAAGAGCCGGGAGACAGACTCTTGATACGGGGCAAGCCTTGTGCCGCCCTTGAGAATGATGACTCCCGGCGCTGAAAAAACAGTTTATCAATGATGGAACAGACGAACGCCGGTGAAGGCCATTGCTATTCCGTATTTGTCGCAGGTCTCGATGACATTGTCGTCGCGTACAGAGCCTCCGGCCTGAGCTATATACTCAACGCCGCTCTTGTGTGCGCGTTCAATGTTGTCGCCGAACGGGAAGAATGCGTCGCTGCCCAGAGCCACCTTGGTGTTCTTGGCTATCCATTCCTTCTTCTCCTCCATGGTCAGCACTTCGGGTTTCTCCTTGAAGAGCCTCTGCCATGTTCCTTCAGCTAGCACGTCGTCGTGCTCGTCGCTGATATACACGTCGATGGTGTTGTCGCGGTCAGCGCGGCGTATGCCGTCAACGAAAGGCAGGTTCATCACTTTCGGATGCTGGCGCAGCCACCATATGTCGGCCTTGTTGCCTGCCAGACGTGTGCAGTGTATGCGGCTCTGCTGTCCGGCACCGATGCCTATGGCCTGTCCGTCCTTCACGTAGCATACAGAGTTGCTCTGAGTATATTTCAGCGTGATAAGACTTATTATCAGGTCGCGCTTAGCCTCTTCGGTGAATGTCTTGTTCTGTGTGGGTATATTCTCAAAGAGTGACGGGTCGTCGAGCTTAATCTCGTTGCGTCCCTGCTCGAATGTTATGCCGAACACCTGCTTGTGTTCAACCGGAGCCGGAACATATTCGGGATCAATCTTTATTACGTTGTATGTGCCCTTGCGCTTGTCTTTCAGTATCTCGAGGGCTTCGGGAGTGTAGCCCGGCGCAATCACGCCGTCGCTCACCTCACGCTTGATCAGCGTTGCTGTAGCCTCGTCGCATACATCGCTCAGAGCCACAAAGTCGCCGTAGCTGCTCATGCGGTCGGCGCCGCGTGCGCGTGCATAGGCACATGCCAGGGGCGAAAGTTCAATCTTTACGTCGTCTACAAAATAAATCTTCTTCAAAGTGTCGCTGAGCGGCAGACCCACTGCGGCTCCTGCGGGCGAAACATGCTTGAAGCTGGCTGCTGCAGGCAGTCCTGTTGCGGCTTTAAGCTCCTTTACAAGTTGCCAACTGTTAAGTGCATCGAGGAAGTTGATATAGCCCGGACGGCCATTCAGCACCTCAATAGGCAGTTCACCTTCTTCCATGTATATGCGCGAAGGTTTCTGATTCGGATTGCATCCGTACTTTAATGCTAATTCTTTCATGCTCGATAAAATTTCTTCTTCGGCTGCAAAGATAGTGCAAATTGGGCGCAATACAAAATAAATGTCGATTAAACCCCTGCCGGCGGCCGGCTTTTTGCCGTTTCTAGCCTTGCCGGATGTGAATAAAAGAACATACGGCACATGTGTCCGGCGGCAGCCCGGTGTGCGGATATATCAATAAATCAGGCATATAGCATCTGTCTGCGAGACATTGCAGATATGCGCCGAGGCGACAAAAAGAACAGAAAATGCGCCAAAGTAGTTAAATAATGAAAGACTTATTTCTTAAAGAATGTAAAGAAAAATGGTTGAACCTTTTTTGCAGTTATTTTGGTCTAAATTACACTATAACAACACTTAACGGCTTGCGGAGCTTTGCCGTGGCATGCTTTTTGCTTATCCCAAAAGATGTAAACAAACTTTGATTTCCGGCATTTTTTCGTTAACTTCGCAATCGTAAAATCAAGAAAACCCCTTCATTATACTATTACAGAAAACATCGAACATGAAGAACCTGAAAATATTTGCCGTTGCCATGATGCTGTTGACCGCAGGAACACCTGTGATGGCCGACAACGAGAAGGACGGCGACAATAAGGAACAGCAATGCGAAGAAATAGATAACTACGATTTTCTTTATAACAACGAGAATTATGACGAGGACTTCGAGTTTGAGCCTATAAACGACGTGCTCGACGAGGCCTTCTCGCACATGGGCGCACGCTACCGCTCAGGTCAGGCAGGTCCTAACGCCTTCGACTGCTCAGGATTTACGAGCTATGTGTTCAAGAACATGGGCATAGACCTCAACCGCTCGTCGCGCGCGCAGTTTAATCAGGGCGACCCTGTTGACAAGGACAAGCTGCAGATAGGCGACCTGGTGTTCTTCACCAGTCCGCGTTCGGGCCGCTCCATAGGTCATGTAGGCATCGTGGTCGACGTTGATCCGATAAGCGGAAGCTTCAACTTCATACACGCAAGCACCAAGGGCGTAAAGGTAAGCAACTCTAACGAAAGATATTATTCACGCAGATACGTAGGAGCACGCCGCGTAATGTAACATGAAACCACATATTTTTATTATATCTTTGCTTATATGCGGGTCGGCTGTGGCCTGCACTACAACGGGTACCGGCAAAAAGTTGCCGGTGCCCGTTGTCGATATTGACAGCGCAGAGCAGAAAGCTGAGGACAGCATACTGAGCCATATTCAGGACACGTTCACGATAGCCATGGCCGGAGACATCATGATGGGCACCACTTACCCCAAGCCTGCGCTGCCGGCAGACGAGGGCAGGGCGCTGTTCAGAGACGTAAGGCACATCCTGCACAGGGCCGACATCGCCGTGGGAAACCTTGAGGGAACGCTGTGTGACAGTGCCGAGAACAAGAAGGAGAAGTCGGTTTACAACTATTCGTTCCGCACGCCGCTGAGCTTTGCGCCACGCCTGAAGGAGGCCGGGTTCGACTTTCTGAGCATGGCCAACAACCATGCCTTCGACTTCGGCATAGAGGGAGTCAGGTCAACGGAGCGCGCCTTAAGGGATATTGGCATAAAGTATGCCGGACTGAGGGGCAGGACAGACGCCGCCATAATAGAGCGAAACGGCATAAGATACGGCATGTGTGCGTTCGGCCACAACTCTTACACGCTGAAGCACAAGGAACTGTGGACGGTGAAGGGCATACTTGACAGCCTGCGGGCCAATGCCGACGTGGTGATAGTGTCGTTCCACGGCGGAGCCGAAGGCAAGCAGTACAGCCATCTGCCATACGGCAAGGAAGAGTATCTTGAGGAAGACCGCGGTTCGCTGCGCGACTTTGCCCATTTCTGCGTAGACAACGGCGCCGACATAGTTTATGGCCACGGCCCGCATGTGGTAAGATGTGTCGAGGTGTATAAGGGCAAGTTTATAGCCTACAGCCTGGGCAACTTCTGCACGCCTTACGGAATAAGCATAACAGGAATATCGGGCTATGCGCCGGTGATAGAGGCAAAGGTGAACCGCAGGGGCGACTTCATTGAAGGCAAGATCCACTCGTTCATACAGCGCCGTGGCCTCGGTCCGCGCAAGGACACGGCCAACGCCGTGGCCCAGCAGATAAAGCGGCTCACACAGAGCGACATAAAGGACAGCAAGATAACCATTAGTGCCGACGGAACGATAAGGCTGAAAAGAAATTGATAACTGAGAAACGAAGTTTGGCTCAGGCCGTTTGTGGCTTGCCTTGCCGTCAGGGCTTTGCTGTTGATTGAGCCAATGTCCGGAAAAAGATTTTGTTAAAAAACTCGTCACTCGTCACATCGCATTATAATGTTTTGTAAATCAGATAGTTACGGTGTGACGAGTTGGCGTTTCAACTCGTCACACCGTAATGTGTTGTCTGTCAGAAGCTTATGCCCGAATGTGACGAGTGATGAGTTTATAAGAAAAACTTTTTATGCTTATTGTCACCCTGTTTTCCTTGTTTCGGTTGACTTCAAACATACATTTTCCTGGTTAAGGTTTACTCTGCTTAGGCTTATGCCTGCTGTAAGCCTGCTTTTATGTTCTTGCGATACATACCCTTTCATGCTGCGAAAGGCCTTCTTTAAGCGTGCAAAAGCATACCTTTCGCGATGTAATTAGCCATGTTTTACAAAAGCTCGATATTATGTATTGTTACAAATAACAAAGAAGCAGACCTGACACAAGGACAAGTCTGCTTCTTTATTTCTTAAAGATAAGATTTCAGAATTAGTTTTTCTTCTCTGTGATAACCTTCTTCTCAGCGATACGAGCTTTCTTACCTGTAAGTTTACGGAGGTAATAAAGTTTAGCGCGTCTTACCTTACCGTGCTTGTTAACCTCAATGCTGTCGATGTTCGGAGACTCGATAGGGAAGATACGCTCTACACCTACTGTACCTGACATCTTGCGCACTGTGAAACGCTTCTTGTCACCATGACCAGAAATGCGGATTACTACACCACGATAGAGCTGGATACGCTCTTTTGAACCCTCAACGATTTTGTAAGCGACAGTGATAGTGTCACCTGACTTGAACTCAGGGAACTTCTTGCCGGTTGCAAATGCTTCTTCAGCAACTTTAATTAAATCCATTATTATTTGATAATTAAATTTGTTTATCGTTCCGGCGTAACATAACTAGGCTACTCTTCTTCCTGTCAGCGATTACGCGGAAAGCGGTGCAAAGTTACTACTTTTTCGTTTCTCTTCCAAATATGCGAGGTTTTTTTTATCTTTTTCTTTGACTTAATAGCGTTTTTAACTAACTTTGCATCACTTTTCTAAGATTATCCTTATGTATAAGAAGTTGATTTTATGCGAATTGGCATCACTTGCGATGCTTCTTGCATCATGCTCATCACACTATCAGCTCACTGGCGTGAGCCGTTCGAGAATACTCATTGACAGCACTTACGACAGCAGGCCCGACGACAGGGCGTGGAGCTTCATAGCTCCCTACAAGCTGAAGGTGGACAGCATAATGAGCCCCGTGGTGGGCAGGGCAGCCTCATATCTGAATGCCGAAAGGCCCGAGAGCAAGCTCTCCAACCTGCTTGCCGACATACTCGTATGGTGCGGCGGCAGCTACGGCGAGAAGCCCGACTTTGCCGTCTACAACATCGGCGGCATGCGCTCGGCATTTGCCAAGGGCGACATAACATACGGCGACGTGCTCGACGTGGCGCCGTTTGAAAACAAGATATGCTTCGTAACGCTAAAGGGCAGCAAGGTGATCGAGCTGTTCGGCCAGATAGCATCAGTGGGCGGCGAGGCCGTGAGCCACGGCGTCAGTCTTGTTATCAGCAAAGACGGCAAGCTGCTGTCGGCCAAGCTTAACGGAAAGGACATCGACCCCGAGGCCGACTATAGGGTGGCTACGATAGACTATGTTGCGCAGGGCAACGACAAGCTTGAGGCCTTTAAAAGCGCCACCGGGATGAAATCGCCATCGGGTGCCGATGACAACGTGCGCCAGGTAATAGTGAAATACATGAAGGCTAAGATGGCTCAGGGCGAAGACATCGACTCAAAGATTGAAGGACGAATAATAATAGCAGACAAATGAAACGCATACTTACAATACTGACAATAGCCGTGGCCGTAACCCTTACGGCGGCTGCAAAGGGCAGACAGCTGCTCATTCTGCACACCAACGACACTCACAGCTGCGTGCTTCCGCTCAACCCTAACCTTGCCGACACCATGCTCGCCGGCCGTGGCGGCTTCTTGCGCCGTGCAGCCATGATTGACCAGATGCGCAAAGAGGACAAGGACCTGCTGCTGCTCGACAGCGGCGACTTCTCGCAGGGCTCGCCATATTACACAATGTTCAAAGGCGACGTTGAGACAGAGCTGATGAACATCATGGGATATGATGCGGCAACGATAGGCAACCATGAGTTTGACTTCGGTCTCGAAAACATGGCAAGAATATTCAGAAAGGCAAACTTTCCCATCGTCTGCGCCAACTACGACTTTACGGGCACCGTGGTAGAAGGCCTTGTTAAGCCCTACGTCATAATAAAGCGCAAAGGAGTGAGGATAGGCATCTTCGGACTTTCGCCAAAGCTCGACGGTCTGGTCATGGCAAGCACCTGCGCCGGAGTCAGATACAGCGACCCGATAAAGACGGCAAACGCAGTGGCCGACAAGCTGAAGAACGAGGAGAAGTGCGACGTGGTGATATGTCTGTCTCACCTCGGATGGGACGAGGCCGGACTCAACGACATGGAGATGATGGCAAAGACACGAAACATCGACCTCGTGCTGGGCGGCCATTCTCACTCTTATTTTAAGACGCTCAACCATGTGCGCAACCTCGACGGCAAGGACGTTCCTAACGACCAGAACGGCAAGCACGGCATATTTGTGGGCAAGATAACGCTCAGCCTCGAGAAGAGATAACCCCCGCCGGTGCACTTACGTCATGGCTTGTGACATGTGCCGGGATGTCATTTTTATGCCTTTTTCACACAGCCGGATGTAATATCGGCGTCAATAAATCGTTATATTATCAAATGAAAAGACTGTTCACCATAATAACCGTCCTGACAGCTGCACTATGCGCCATGGCACAGGGCAAGACCGTTCAAAACAGACCTTACACCGACCTGAGGCCGTTTCACTTCGGAGTGGTGGTAGGCATGCACCTTCAGGACATCGAGTTTATGAACGTAGGTCCGCAGATTATTACAGGCGCCGACGGGACAACGGCCGAAAAAGTCATCACCTGCGACCAGGACAGATGGGACCCGGGATTCACCGTGGGCGTGCTGGGCGAGTTCCGCCTGAGCAATAATTTCGCGTTCCGCATAGCTCCCGCCATGTATTTCGGCAACAGGCACATCACCCTGACAAACCTCACCGACAAGCTTGAGAACGGTGAATATGTCACGCAGAGACAGGATCTTAAGACGGTGTATATATCATCGGCACTCAATCTTCTGTTCAGCGCCCCCAGACTCAACAACACGCGTCCGTATCTCATGGCCGGAATAAACCCCATGATAAACCTTTCGGGCAAGGACAACGACTACATAAAGCTGAAGCGTTACGACGTGTTCCTCGAATTTGGTCTGGGCTGCGACTTCTATCTGCCTTATTTCAAGCTGCGCCCCGAACTGAAGTTCTGCTATGGACTTATCAACAGTCTCGACACCAGCCATCCCGACAAGCTGAAAGACCAGAACATGATCATGTATGCCAAGTCGGTAAAGGAGGCACGCAGCAAGATGATAGTATTGTCGTTCTATTTTGAATAGACAGACTACAATCGTTAAATAAATTAAAAACAGATACCTAAAATTAGGTATTTAAAATAAAAGCACTACCTTTGCAATGTACGAAAAATAGGTACAAAAACATTATTAATTAAATAAAAACAAGATTATCATGGCTTACGTAATTGGTGACGATTGTATCGCTTGCGGTACATGTATCGACGAATGTCCGGCAGGAGCTATTTCTGAAGGCGAAAAATATTCTATCAATCCTGACATGTGCACAGAGTGTGGCACTTGCGCAGATGTTTGTCCTTCAGAGGCTATCAGCCTTCCTTAAGGAATTGCTCCAGGAAATTCTATTAAGGCGGTCCGTTTATTACGGCCGCCTTATTTTTATTTTATGCCTTTACACGGCCGTCAACGCTTAAACCAAATGGGATAGGAGTCGGTCTGTATTTTTCTTTATATTGAGCGGATTTACGTTAGATTTTTTGCAGGCATAGCGGGCTATGTCAAGAAAAAGCAGACTAAAGAACGCCAATAGAAAACAAAAAGACAACTGAAAGCATAAATACACAAAACGATAAGACGATATGCGGTATAATGACAGATTTGAGTTTAAATTACGGACATAGAATTATTCGTCTTTTAGCACAAATCATCGTGACTGCATGCTGATTGTGCCGATACAAATATCTGACAATCAGCCACATATAATTTTGTAGACTTTTGTAGACAAACAATATTATAAAAGTTTCGCAACAAAATCGAAACTTGTTATATTTGCACAATGGAATAAGAGACAGAGATGTTTAGCAAACAACACATTACATAATAAAAAAGGCACAAGCAAAAATACATTGGTATTTTTTACTTTACGTATTACTTTTTTGTTTAATAATTTATCCTTTTAAATTCTTACTTTTGTAACATGAAGAGTTTGTTTTACATCATTGCAACCTTATTCCTTCTCTTGTTTTCGTGTACCGACAACAACCGACAAACAGCCATGCTTGTACAGGCCGACAGCATTGCCGACAGGAACCCTGACTCTGCACTGATTATGCTAAAAAGCATAAAACCGCTGATAGATAACTCGCCTGCCCCTGTGCGCTATCGTTACTTAATGATTGAAGCAAAGGCAATGAACAAGGCATACGTGCCGTTCACGTCCGACAGCACAATGAAAAAAGTTGTAAGATATTACGACAGACATGGTTCTGACAACGAACGCATGCTTGCACATTATCTGCTGGGATGTGTATATCGCGACTTAGACAGCATTCCGCTAGCATTACAATGCTACGAAGACGCTGCCGAAATGGCCGATACCACAGATGAAGACTGCGACTATGCAACGTTAAGTCGTATTTACGGACAAAGTTCTGAACTATTTAGCAAAGAATGGATGTCGCAAAATATCCTAACGTCATCAAGAATGTGTTATAAATATGCTATGAAAGTAAAAGATACATTAACAGCATTGATAGCATATCATTCAAGCGCAGAAGCTTACAACTTACTTGAAGAATCCAATAAACAAATTGAGATATGCGAAACTGTATCAAAATTATATTTCATGTACGGCTATAAAAACTATGCAGCAATGGCTTTAGGAGCTTTCGTCCTGACTTACTCAAAAAATAAAGATTTTAAGAATGCATTAAGATGCATAAAACGCTACGAATGTGAATCAGGATATTTCGATGAAAAGGGAAATATAGAGAACGGTAGAGAGATTTATTATTACTATAAAAGTATATATTTCCTTGGTATTAATAGAACTGATTCTGCAATAATATATTTAAAGAAATTACAACATGCAGATAAGCAGACACTAAACACAAAGATTGCTATTGCTCATGGCTTATCACTATATTATAAAAAGTTAGGTAAATCAGACTCTACCGCAAAATATGCATTACTCAGCTATGAACTTGACGACAGCCTATGCACCCATCTCATGAGGTCAAGTTGTTCAACCATACAAGCACAATATGATCATAATAAACTTCAAAACGAAATAAATAAGAAAGAGATAAAAGCCCAAAGGGCTACCAATACAGCATTAGTAATCGCTATAATATTGATAATCGTTGTGTTTTCATCATTTCTGATTATCAGAAGAAAGCGTGAATTAGCCTTAAAACAAAAACAACAGTTAGAAAGAGACAACGAAACATTATTGCAGGCACAAATGTCACTACAGGCCATGCTCGCACAAACACAGGAAGAACGAAACACAATAGCTGAAGAATATAAAAAGACTATCAGTGAACTGACCTTAAGACAGAAAAAAGTTGACACTGCCACTGTGGAAGAAAGACTGCACAATTCTGAGATAGCAAAAAAATTCAAACAAATTGCAGACACCCCAAATCTTTCACCGGATAAAAACGAATGGCATGAGTTGCGATCAATGTTTAACAGAGAAATTCCACAATTTTATTCTACTGTAAACAGTCGACACACATTAAGACCTGACGAATACGACCTGTGCATGCTTGTGAGACTTAACTTTAAAACTCTTGAAATGAGCAATCTTATGCATTGTTCAAAACAGAACATTTCTGCCATGAGACGGCGAATGCTGCAAAAGATGCTCGGACACGACGGCTCACCAAAAGAATTTGATGAATTTATTATGGGCATAATAGAATGAATCCTAGCATATAATAATTTGATAATCAATAAGATATAAATTTGTAGACTTTTGTAGACTGAGAAAGGTTAAAAAGTTTTATGAATAAAGAGAAACTTATTATTTTTGCAACAAAATAATTATTATGAAAACAATCATTATTATATTATTGGTATTATTATGCAGTTCAAACATAGAGACCAAAGCACAAGATTTTACAATTGGTGACGAATATAACCAACTTATCTTTAATATTAAAAATTTAAGCAAGGTGAATCCAAATGACTCAAGAGGGAAAAATTCACGGACGATATATGAAATGCCATCAATGGTACAAATTGGACATACTATATATATACATAACATAACATCTTGTTCTTTATACCTTTTAGACACAAACGATAACATAATTTATGAAACGCCATTAGAAGGAAACGAAAAAGAAGTACAGTTACCAAGTAATATTGAAGGTAATTTTGAATTACAAATTATTATAGAGAATATTTGTTATTACACAAACATACAACTTTAATTGAAAGATATGAAAACATTATTAAATTGGTTTCCACCAGCAAATCCAAATATGTCATCTGCATCAATGACTATATTACAAAATTTTCTATTATCAAATGGATATGAAACAAAAGTAATATATTGGAATATTATCCTTCATGATATTTTAAGTGAATTTTATAATAGAAAAAAATTAACGATTATGAACGTGCTGAGTTGGCTCTATTTAATATAATATTAGCAACTGAAACATGCGATAAAGATGTGATAGAGAATTACAAAATAATGTTTATGTCATTACACCCCAATATATCATATCTAAATTTAAATTCTGATAAATATATTAAACATCTAATAAACAAATTAGATAATAGAATCGATGAAACATTAGAATCTTTAAATATCAGCCAATATAAACTCATTGGAATGCCAATGAAATTATATCAGTGGATACCTGCAATAGTAATAGCAAAAAAGATAAAACAAAAATACCCTAAGATCAATATTGCCATCGGTGGAATATCTACTTCTTCCGTTGCAAAATCTTTCTTAGAAAACTTTGATATATTTGATTTCGCTATTTGGGGAGAAGGAGAACAAGCACTATTACAATTAGCGCAAAAAATAGACCTTGATGAAAAATTTGATAGCATCCCCCATTTAGCTTTTCGACGGAAAAACGAAATTATAATAAATAAGCTTAAACTTGAGTTTACAGATTTAAATACAATGATTAAGCCTATATATGATGATTTTGTCCAGCAAATAGATAAAATAAATAAAGATAGAAAAAGTGTACAAGTACTAATTGAAGGAGGAAGAGGGTGTCATTGGCATAAATGTAAATTTTGTTTCCTTAACGAAGGATATTTATTTAGAACAAAACAACCAGAAAACATAATAAATGAAATTATATACCTCATAAAAAATTATGGTTTCCGTATTTTTAATTTTACAGATAATGATGTTGTTGGAAATAATCTAGTACGTTTTAATGAACTTTTAGACGGCTTGATAGAAATAAAAAAACAATATCCTGACTTTGAAATTCAATTAGCAGAAATAATAACTAAGGGTATAACAGAAAAAGAAATACGAAAAATGGCTTTAAGTGGATTTACCAATATTCAAATTGGATATGAATCACCTAGCAATAGTCTTCTACATAAAATCAATAAAATGAATACATTTGCAAGTAATCTGCTTGTAATGAAATGGTGTAAAATTTATAATATTTCAATATCAGGATTGAATATAATAAAATCTCTTATAGAAGAAAATAAAAAAGATATTAATGAAGCAATACGCAATCTTAGCTTTGAAAGATTCATAATTAGGAAAAATGGTATAAGACACCAATATACTACTTTAGCAGTATCTGAAAATTCAAGATATTATAAACAACTTAAAGATACAAACAAAATTAAAAACTATAAACAATTACAAGAGGAATATACTCCATCAAATCTAATTGATGAAAAAGATAAAATAAGGATTTTTTCATATACAAAAAACTCAGAAGATGAATCTTGGAAGTACTATTATGAAGCAGAAAACTATTTATTAAAAAATCCTCATACATATAAAATGATACGTAATGGGGACTATATTTATTATAATGAATTATGTAATGGTATAAGAATCAAAGTTTTAACATTCAAAGTGGATTCAATACATTGGAAAATATTATGTGAAGCAAATGAACGTATTGTTTCACTTAAATCCTTACAAAAGTTTGGAAAAGTAGAAATATTAATAAAATGTATAAATGAGCTTTTCAATGAAAAGTTAATTTATAAAAATGACGATTACTCTGAATTATGTTCAGTTATAAATACAAATTTCATATCATAAAGTATAACATTAAAATCAACAAAAATGGAAAAAATTTATTCAATGGACGAGATCCAATTAGATGATTTAGATTCAATCATTGGTGGTAACAATGAATCTTACTCAAATATTAATGGTACAATTAATATAAAAATCTCGAATCAGCCCAGCGGTCCATCAATAGAGTCTGGTGTTGGAATTTACATTTAACATTTAAAATGAAAGGTTGTTTTTAAAAGGCAACCTTTCATTTTAATGAATAAACTATACTATTAAAAATATAAGAATATGTATATAAAATTTATTTTATCAATTGCATTGTTGGCTTTATTTCAAAACAACTTATCGGCACAGACTGCAACACCCGGCGATTCGCTGCGGATGGACAGCATCATACACAATCTGCCGGAAGTGATGGTGAGCGGCGAACGCCCCATGGTGAAGGTGAAAGGCAGCGCACTGGTGTATGACATAAAGCGAATAACCGAAAAGAAGCCCGTGGACAACGCATACGACGCGCTGAAGGAACTGCCGGGCGTGGTGGAAATGAACGGACAGCTGACGCTTGGCGGACAGGGCGCCACGGTGATATTAGACGGACAGGTGACAAACCTTACACAGGAACAGCTCACGCAGGTGCTGAAGAGCGTACCAAAAGACAGACTCGCGGATGTGGAGATAATGTATAACGCACCGGCCAAATATAACGTAAGAGGTGCGTGCATAAACATAAACTTCCTGCATGAGACGGCACAGGAACAGAGGCTCACAGGTGAAGTGTTCGGCGTTTATGACCAAAGTCACGACGCTGCGTTTCAGGAACGTGCCAGTCTGGTGTACGCCGGCAAGAAGATGAGCATCGACTTCATGTACTCGCACGACCACGGAAACTCGTACAAGACAACTGAAACCGACTCGCACCATAGTCTTAGCGACGGCAACGTGTATGACATTTCAACATATCAGCGCAGCCGTACACGAGGACACAACCACCAGATGCGCCTGTCGATGGGATATAACTTTGCCGAAAACCATAATCTCAACGTAACTTACTACGGCTCTTACGCTCCGGGACATACGAAACAGGAGACCACGGGATCAATAAATTCAAAATACGGCATTGACACAGACCCGTGGACTCATGACATTGCCGCCGACTACCAAATGCCGTTTGGCACTAACATCGGCGCTGAATATACATTCTATAAGGCTCCGCAGACGCAGACACAAAGCAGTATATTGACTGACGGCTCGCTCGACTATGTGTCTGACAGCCGGCAGAAGCTGAACATCTGGAAGGTGTATGTAAAGCAAGACCATACGCTGAAGAACGGATGGGGACTGAACTACGGCGCAACTTATTCTACAAGTTCGGACAACAGTTATCAGAATTACCTTAGCACGGTAAACAGGCCTCAGGACCTGCCTGACAACATCAGCGCAAGCAAGCGCGAGAACATCGTGAACATATACGCCGGATTCAATAAGAACTTCAACAACAAGCTGATAATAGACGCGTCGCTGGCTGCCGAATATTATAACAATCCTTCATGGAATGAATGGAACTGGCTGCCTACCGTCAACGCAACATGGATTCCGTCGCAGGGACACATCCTTCAGTTCGGCTTCAGCAGCTACAGCACTTATCCCGAATATTGGGCAGTGCAGAACTTCACGAGCTACAACAACGGCGGATATGGCGTGATTGTGGGCAACCCGGACCTTAAGCCCATGCGCGAATATTCGGCACAGCTCACTTATGTGCTGAAAAACAAATATGTGTTCAGAGGATGGTTTACGCACACTGACGACCTGTTCATGCAGACTCTTTATCAGCAGCCTGACGAACTGAGAGAGACATTCAAGGTAATGAACTTCGACTTCCAGCAGCAGGCAGGACTCATGGCAGCTGTTCCGCTGAAACTTGGCAAATGGTACAGTGCCAACCTTACAGCCTTGGGTGTATGGCTCAGACAGAAAGACTCCGACTTCTACGACATTCCGTTCGACCGCGACATCGTGTACGGAATGTTCACGCTGCGCAACGACTTCCACATTTCGTCGCAGCCAGAAATAACGCTTTCGGTAAACGGCATGGTGCGAACCAAGGCACTTCAGGCCGACTATGATCTGCCTGCATCGGGCAACGTGGACGCAGCCCTGCAGATAAAGTTCCTGAAGAACAAGCGTGCAACGCTGAAACTCTACTGTGCTGATATATTCGAGACGGCGCAGATCACCCCCTACATAAACTTCAAGGGGCAGCGTCTTGACATGGACATGTCGAGCTATCGCCATTTCGGCGTGTCGTTCAGCTATGCTTTCGGCAACTATAAAGAAAAAGAACACAAGAAAGTTGACACATCGAGATTCCTGAAATAGCATCTTTGCCAAGTAGCCCATGCGTCAGTTATGCTGACGGCACGCGCAGCAGATGCGGTCATATAGATAATATTTACAGAATCATCACGCAACAGGCATCCGGCTTCATCGTCAGTAGGATGCCTGTTTTTGTTTTACCCAAACCATCTTAAGCATATGCTGTATTGCAGCTTTATTCAAAATCAGGCATCAGGATACAGTCTGTATTTTGCTTTATATCGAGCTTATTGCCGTTCGCTTTAACCCCATCGCAATATGCGCCAACACAATTTTACCTAAATGTAATTTGTTCAACATATCATTGACACATCTATTTTGCAACTTTGCGGCAGAAACATTTAGAACGTAACGAAGCGGCTGTTGCCGTCTGCGGCAGTCGTATTCGCTCGGAAATATACTTTATGACATTATGCGTCTGCGTAAATTTTATTCAACGATAGTGCTGTCCGACATACATCTTGGCACGACACACTCAAAGACAACAGAAGTTACTGATTTTCTGAAGTCGGTAAATTGCCGCCGCCTCATTCTCGACGGCGACATAATAGACGGCTGGGCACTGCGCAAGGGCGGCACGCGCAAATGGCAGCCCAAACACACCGACTTCTTCAAAGTGATAATGAAGATGATGGAGAAGCAGGGCACCGAAATAATATACGTCAGGGGCAACCACGACGACTTTATCGACAGCATGGTGCCGTTCACGTTTTACAATATACGCTTCGTCAAGGACTTTATACACGAGAGCCACGGCCGTCGCTATTATGTTACCCACGGCGACATCTTCGACACCGTCACCACCAACATGAAGTGGCTTGCCATGCTCGGCGACGTGGGCTATACGTTTCTGTTGTGGCTTAACAAGATATACAACAACTACCGCACCGCCCACGGCAAGCCTTACTATTCGCTGTCGCAGGCTATCAAGCAGAAAGTGAAGTCGGCTGTGTCTTACATATCCGACTTTGAGCAGGAGCTAGTAAGGCTAGCGAGGGCACGCCGCTGCGACGGAGTTATTTGCGGACACATACACCATCCGGCCGACACATATTATGGCGACATCCACTATCTCGACTCTGGCGACTGGGTTGAAACGATGTCGGCACTTGCCGAAGACGAAAACGGCAACTGGTCGGTGATAAGATACGGCGACATGCTTGCCGGCAACCGCATGCCTGAAAGGCAGATAGCATCGTGACGGCTGCGCAGTGCGGCTGTACGTGCGCAGAAGATGCTGCGCGATAAGCAATATTCAGAATCTTTTCCTCCCGGCTGTGACAGTCGGATTATCACTATACTGATTTTTTATTGGTACAAGACTTGTGGCTGATTGCATGTTCTTGTTATGACAGATGGCCGTGCTCCGCGGGATTTTTCCTCGGGGCACGCCTTTTTCTTGTTTTTCTGTAACGGCTTTTTCCTCTGTTTTTCCCTTTTATGCAAGGCTTTCCACGGTCAGCAAACATTTTTCTGAAAAAATGCGGAAACAGGATAGGGGTATTTTGTTGAGGCTGCGTTATAGGGGCAAAGAGAGACAAAAGTAAATAATATTAACAATAAAAAATCGAGCATTATGAAATTTAAAGTATTTGTATTATCTTTGTGCATTTTCGCAGGTGTCAACATGGCTAACGCCCAGGACAACAGACATGAGATACGTGTTTCGGTGAGTGACGGACTGACACAGAGCGCAGTCGATGTGCTTGGACTCGGACTTGCAGATGCCGTTACCGGCAGCAAGCGCACAGACGAGAAAGCCTCGATAGTTTACGGACTCGGCTACCGCTATGCCGTCGGACGCTTCCGCGTAGGTGCCGACCTCGGCTTCGCCCACACAACAAGCAAGCTGACGCTCTCGGGCGACAAGATGCCTTCGATAAAAGAACGCGAGCTCAACTTCATGATACTGCCCACGGCAGAGTTTGTTTATCTTAAAAGCAGACTTGTTGAGCTTTACGGAAATGCGTCGGCCGGAGTGAGCCTGAAGCGCCACACCGAAACCGGGCTGACCGAAGCCGGAAAGGCTGCTGCCGCCAAAGCCGACCTTAACACGTCGTTTGCATATCAGGTTAATCCTATAGCGCTGCGTGTTGGCAACGAGACGATAGGTGCGTTCGTTGAGGCCGGACTCGGCCACAAGGGCTTCGTTACAGCCGGCTTGAGCTTCAGATTTTAGTTATTTGTAATTATATGCGTACGCAATGATGAAAGTCAGTAGAAAAGAGCTTTTTAAATCGAGATTTCTGAAACATTATCCGAGGCTATGCTGCATAGCCTACGGATATGTTTCCGACAGGGCCGACTCTGAAGACATTGTTCAGGAGCTGTTCGTAAGCGTGTGGGACAAGAATCTCGACGACATGCCTGAAAATGAGTTTGCCGCATACATAACCACAGCCGTGCGAAACCGCTGCATTTCGTTCTTGCGTAAGCGTACATGCGACATAGTGCCGATTGACGGCCGGCAGGTAAGCGCCGAGACAATGGCTGCCGACGAAGTACATTGCAGCGATGAGCCTACTATGGAGGAGAGGCTCGAGGCCGCCTTGGCTACGCTGCCCACGCGGTGCCGGGACATCTTCATGATGGCCAAGCTGCACGGAATGAAGTACCGCGAGATAGCCTCGAGCCTTAACCTGTCGGAAAAGACTGTCGAAAACCAGATGACAAAGGCCCTGAAGCTGCTGCGTCAGTATGCCGCCGCCAACAGTTTTGTAGTGACGGTTCTTGTAACAATCATTTTATCAATTATTTTAAATCGGGAATAAAGATGAACAGCAATGAAGATATCAACGGGTTGCTTGCGAGGCATTTTGCCCATGAAGGGCTTACGCCGCGGCAGCAGAGCGTGCTCGACAGCTGGATAAAGGCTAATGAAGGAGAGTATGAAAAGCTGAAGAAGCTTATGGGTGCGCCTGTTGCCACGCCCGACCCGGCCACATTCGATGCCGGTGCTGCATGGCGCAAGGTTGAGCCGCGGCTCAGCGGCAGCCGTTTGTGGCACGGTCTGCACCGCAGGGCTATGCTTATTGTGTCGGTGGCAGCTGCGCTGCTGCTCATGGTTGTCCTTGCGCTGCCGTATCTTTCGGGCAGCCGCGGCTCGGACGTTATGCAGTATGCCAACAACGGAACCGTGGAGCAGCACATCATCCTGCCCGACAGTTCGGAGGTGCTGCTCTATCCTGAAGCCACGCTGGCATACAGCGACAAAGGCGTCGACAGGGTGCGCACAGCCCGCCTGAGCGGCAAGGCCTTCTTCAAGGTCAAGAAACTGCACGGCGCAAGCTTTAAAGTAGAGACTGGCGTGATGAACGTTACGGTGATGGGCACCTCGTTTCTTGTAGACGCCACTCATGGCGGCCACGCCGGAGTGTATGTCAAGACCGGCAAGGTGAAGGTTGCCACAGATCGCGCAAGTGTTGTCATAGAGGCAAACGAGAAGGCCGAACTCATAGACGGAGAGCTGCGCACCGGAGTGATAGGCTCGCCCGCCACGCGTTTCGGCAGCGATGATGCCGACGTGTCGATGGTGTTCAGCAACGAGCCTCTGCCAAAGGTGGTGAGCGAGATAGAGAGCAACACCGGCATACGCATTGACCTCGGTGCTGGCCTTGACGACAACCTCATAACAACCCGCATCGACGGTGCCGACGGCGACGAGATAGTGAAGGAACTGGCATTTGTCTGCGGATGCAAGTATAAGACGGTGGTGGCCGGTAAACATTACATGCTATATAAATGAACATACGAAGAATACTGTGGGTATTAGTCCCTATTCTGTTTCGGATAACTCTGGCGCACGCGCAGACAACGGACAATGCGCGTGCGCTTACCGAAGAGACTTTGCGCGTTGAAGCCTCTTCTGCCACCGTGCAGCAGTGGCTGTCAAGGATAGAGACCGGCCTCGGTATCGTCATTTCATATAACCCCGCACAGATCGACGTCGATAAGGTCAGGCGCATCGACCGTCCGGGCGTCTACACCGTGGGAGCTCTGCTCTCTAAGGTGCTCGACGGATATAAGGTGCGTACGGCCTTTGTGCCTCCGCGCAAGCTGCTGATTCAGGCAGAGAAGATAGAGAACGTATGCCTTGGCGGAACGGTGCTCGAGGAGGAGAGCGGCGAGCGCCTTTACGGTGCCGTTGTAAGTATCGACAACGGCGTGGGCAGGCGCACGGCTGCCATTACCGACGCCAACGGCGTTTACCGCCTTTACGTTCCGCCTGGCACTTATTTGCTCAATGTTTCTTATATGGGATATGCCCCTTCGAGCCGCCGCATAAGTGTGAGCGGCAATTGTCATATTGTTACGCATCTTGAGCCTTTGCCGTTTGAGATAGAAGAGATAACCATAGAGACATCCAGGCGCGACGGCGAACTGGGCGAGACAACGCCTTCAAGCATGCTCTCGTTCAGCCGCAACGACCTCTTCTCTCAGATATGGATTCTGCCCGGAGTGATATCGTCGATGGCAGGGAGCAATCTCCAGGTGGACGGCGGCAGCAACGACGAAAACCTGTTTCTGCTCGACGGCGTGCCCGTGTTCCATCCGGGACATCTCAACTCGCTGCTGCCCATATTCAACGGCGACGCCGTAAAGAATGTGGTGTTCCACAAGGGCTTCTTTTCCACTCGCTTTGAAGGGAGGCTCTCGTCTGTTACTGAGGTTAATCTTAAAGACGGTAACAAAAACGAATTTGTCAACACCCTCTCGCTCGACATGCCCGCCGCATCGGTAACACTTGAAGGACCGATCGTGAAAGACAAACTTTCATATATGGTGGGCGCACGGAGAAGCTGGCTCGACTTCTTCGACAACATGCGGTCGGAAGACGACCGCCTTAACCATTCTGCCTACGACTACAATGCCAAGCTGTCTTATTCAATCTCGCCGCAGACATCGCTCAGCGCCATGGCCTACGGTGCGCGCGACGACTATCACATGCCGCTCTACGACGGCGAGACCGGCACGGTGCTCAGATGGAGCAACGACATCTGCCAGCTTTCGTTCAACACGCAGGCGGGAAAGCTGGGCAACACCACATCGCTCTTTTACTCCGGACACACCAACCGCGCGCGCATAGACATGCTCGGAGTCGACTCTACGGGTTACGTCAGAAGCGGCATACGCTCGTTTAACGCCTCTACAGAGTTCAGCTACACTCTCGACAACGTTTACAGTGCGCGCTGGGGCGCCAAGTATTCTTACGACACCTACCGCATTGCGGCCTTCGGCAGCGACGTCCGCACCCGGCGCGAGCTTATCAGTCAGGCGTCAGTGTTCTATGACAACCACATACGTGTGTCGCAGCGTCTCTCGGTTCTGGTGGGTGTCCACGGCGTAGGCTATTTTCCTCACGGCAGCAAAGACTATTACAGCATACAGCCGCGCCTGTCTGTCAGATATTTCCCTACAGACAGCGACCTGCTCTATCTGCATTTCTCAAAGATGGAGCAGTTTTATCATTGCCTGCGGCTTTACAACTGGGACCTGCCTACCGACTTTCGCATGCCCAGCATAGACGGCTACAAGCCGCGTTCGTCGGAGCATTATGAGGTGGGGTGGAAGCATTTCCTTACCGGCGGCCTGTTTGAACTGTCGGCTTTCTATAAGACACGCCGCAACGTAGTGGCCATGCGCCCCGATGTTTTTGTTGACGACGGCGGCTGGGATCAGTATGTCATGGTGGGCAGCGGCGACAGCTATGGTCTCCGTCTTTATCTCAACAAGAGCTGGAGGCGCTGGATGCTTCAGTTTTCGTATGCCTTTTCGCGCAGCCGCGAGTGGTTTGACTACATGCCCGACCGCGGCCGCATGCCGTCGCTCTATGACGTTCCCCATCAGTTGGCTGCTGCCTTGTCGTATAAGCTCAATGCCCATTCGCTCGTTTCCGTCGGCGGCATGATGCGCTCCGGCAAGGTGCTTGAGTTTGGCGATGATTTCAACACACCGCCCGAGGAGCAGTTCCGCACCATGCGCGAGCCGCTGGTTTATCGTGTCGACGTGGGCTATTCGTTCGAGAAAGCCTTCGGCCGCAAGCTCCTTGCCCTGCGCTGCGGTCTGTATAATGTGGTGGGCCGTCCGTCCGACGAGGATGTCCTCAGCTTTTATTCTGCCACATGGCACGGCAACTGCCTTCCCTATGCGAGCATCAGCTTTAAGTTTTGAGCTTTGTTATGTACTTATTCCGTTATGTTAAAATGTAAAATAAACGGATTGTTTCCGACCGTTTGACGCTCTCAGAATGCCATTTTTCCTCACGATTCAGTCTTTTCATCTTAAAAATGTCATAATTTTCACGTTTTAGTTAAGCTGCTGATTTACAGTTGATTATGTCGTTTTAAGAAGAAAATGACAATAGTTAAAAAATATTACTCTGCCGTTTACGGTGCAAAAGTGGCCCGTTTACGTTCTGAAATAGCCCCTTTTGTTAGTCAAAATCCATTGATTTGACCAACAAAATCATCCTTTTTATGGCAAAATAGCGATATGAAAGTAAATGTTTGTTAATGAAATGTCGCTGTAAGTATGTGCATATTAACATCCGTTATACATTCATTTTCTATTTTCCAAAAATCTTTTGTCCTGATTTTTCCGTTAAAATTTTTATTCACAATTTAGCTTCCATTTTATTATAAATAAATTGTATTAATTTCGGATCACAGATCCTGATACTCAATTCCGGCAGATTAATCTTATTGATTGTCGGCTGCGCTCGGCATAACCAAATGAGATTTGCTTCTGCTCTCGCTTGCACGACAATTGCAAATCAGCCGGCACATTAAAGTGAAAAACTAAGAGTGAAAAGTGAAAAATCCAAATGCTGAACTGGTTTATAGCAACAAAACATTTGACTTTAACTCCTAGCCAACTTGTTGGCGATAACTACTCAAACTCCTTTAACTCCTAATAATAAAAGCATTTGTCTTAACTCCTAAATAATAAAAAAATCCCTTTCCTTTCTCAATTATTTTTCTTATTTTTGCGATATAAGAATAATTTATTCACAACACCCTTGAAAGCAAAACTGTTAATTATACTGATTATTATGGCAACACACATTTCTCAGTCATGCTCACGCAGTGCAGACGATATACGTAAGCCGGCCGTTGCCGGGCAGTTTTATTCAGCTTCGGCAGACACGCTTGCCAATGATGTCGACGGTTTTCTGAAGTCAGCCGGAGTAAGTCATGCCGACGACGTACGCGCCGTCATCGTGCCCCATGCAGGCTATGTCTTTTCGGGAGCTATGGCGGCAAAGGCATATATGCGCATTAATCCGGCAAGAGAATATAAGCGGGTGTTCCTGTTGGGACCGAGCCATAAGGCAGCCTTCGACGGTGCTTCGGTCGACAACCAGTTCGGCGCTTATGCCATGCCGCTTGGCAACGTGGAGATAGACATCAACGTGTGCAATGATCTGTTGTGTGCCGACAGCGTGTTCTGTTGTTTGCCCAAGGCACACGACGGCGAGCACTGCCTAGAAGTGCAGTTGCCTTTTCTGCAACGCCATCTGGACAAGATGCCGCCCATAGTGCCAATAATAATAGGTACGCATGATCTTGACAAACTGCAGCGCGTGGCCAAGGCCCTGCAGCCATACTTCACCGCTGACAACCTGTTTGTCATAAGCAGCGACTTCTCTCATTATCCACGTTATGACGACGCCGTTGAGGTGGACGGCATCACGGGGCAAGCCATAGAGAAGGCTTCGCTGACAGAGTTTGTAGGTGCAATTAACGACAACGCCTCGCGCAACATTTCCAACCTCTACACAAGCGCATGCGGACAGTCGCCCATAGCCGTGCTGCTCATGATGATGAGTGATGGCGGCGGCCTGACCATGGAGCATCTGGGATATTGCAACTCGGGCGACTCACCCTATGGCGACCACGACGGCGTGGTGGGCTATCATGCCTTTGCCGTTACGGGCGGGAAAGCCGAAGGCGGCGGAGCAGAAAAGGATGCGGCGTTTGGTCTTACGGCAGACGAGATGCGCACCCTGCTCGGCATAGCGCGCCGGACAATAGAGAATACGCTTAACGGAAACGGCGGACAGCCGTGCGACACAACCAAACTTAGCGAAACGCTGAAGGCACGCTGCGGAGCCTTCGTAACGCTGACGTCAGGCGGCCGTCTGCGCGGATGCATAGGCAATCTTGTAGGTTACAGGCCGCTGTATGCCACGGTTGAGGAGATGGCTAAGTCGGCAGCTTTTGAAGATCCGCGTTTTTATCCCGTGCGCAAGGATGAGCTTAATGACATTAAGATAGAGATATCCGTGCTGTCGCCGCTGCGCCGCATATCGTCGATAGACGAATTTCAGCTCGGCCGCCACGGTCTGTATATTGTCAAGGGTGCCAGCTCGGGCACTTTCCTGCCGCAGGTGGCAGATGAGACAGACTGGACTAAGGAAGAGTTCTTCGGCCACTGCTCGCGCGACAAGGCTGGACTTGGCTGGGACGGATGGCGCGATGCCGAGCTGTATGTTTATGAGGCCGAAGTGTTCGGTGAGGCCGACGGCGAATAAATATTAAGGATATGGAGCACGAAGCAGAATTTTATGAAGCCGCTGAAGGCGGCAGGGTGGTGTGTCGCCTGTGTCCTCACGGTTGCCGTCTGGCAGAGGGCGAGCGCGGAAAGTGCCGCAGCAGGGTATGCCGCGGCGGGCGTCTCGTGGCAGAAAACTACGGTCGTGTGTGCGCATTGCAGATAGACCCGGTGGAGAAGAAGCCGCTGCTGCATTTTCATCCCGGCGGCAGCTGTCTGTCGCTGGCTGTGGCGGGCTGCAATCTTTCGTGCCTTAACTGCCAGAACTGGGACATATCGCAGGCGTCGGCGGCCGACGTGCCTTACAGACAGCTTGGTGCTGCCGACGTGGCGCGGCTGGCTGAAACGAACGGATGCCGTATGGTGGCATATACTTACACCGAGCCGCTGACATGGCTAGAGTACACGCGCGACTGCGCCGTGGCGTGCCGTGAGCGCGGACTGAAGAACATACTGGTTACGGCAGGCTATGTCAACGCCCGTCCGCTGACTGGTCTGCTGCCGTATGTCGACGCCGCCAACGTAGACCTCAAGTCGTTCTCCGACGACATCTACCGCTCTGTCAGCGGTGTGCGGCTTGCCCCTGTCCTGCATACGCTCAAAAGTATGCTCGATGCCGGCGTGTGGGTAGAGATAACCAACCTCTTGATACCCGGCGTCAACGACGACATGGACATGATAGCCCGTATGTGCCGATGGCTTGTCGACAACGGCTTTGCCGACTGTCCGCTCCATTTCAGCCGTTTTTTCCCGCAGTATAAGATGCAGGGCCCCATGTCGGTGCTTGCCGTTACGCCTATGGGCGTTAAGGATGCCGGCGCGAGCTTTGTGCCAACGCCCCTGCCGCTACTCGTTGAGGCACGCCGTGTGGCCATAAGTCAGGGCATGCGCCATGTCTATCTCGGCAATGTCTCGCTTCCCGGAGCCGAAGACACCCTTTGCCCCCGTTGCGGCTCTGTCCTCATACGCCGCACAGGCTATGACGTAGACCTTGGCAACTTCAACGGCGTCTGCCCTAAGTGCGGCAGCAAGATTGCCGGTGTGTGGTGATGCTTAAGCATTAGTTTGCGTAAAGGGCAGAATAAGAGTTAAAAGAAATAAAACAAGATGCATAGGTGTATGAAAACAATATAGGAAAAAAGAAAAAATATGATATTTATATTGAATTAAAAATATAAATATGATATCTGTTAAACTTAAATTCAGACCTTCTGTAAACATTGACAAAGAAGGTTCATTGGTGTTTCAGCTTATTCACGGACGTTTAGTCCGCAGAATAACCAGCAAGTACAAGATTTTCAGCAGCGAATGGGACGAGCGTAACGGTTGCATCATTCTCCCCATGAAGTCATCGCCGCGCTATGAGCAGCTAAGTCTTATCCGCTTTAATGTGGAATGGGAACTGCGGCGGATAAACAGCATCATCCGGGACACTGTCGTTGACGGCAGTCAGTTGTGCGTTGACGATGTCATCAGCCGGTTTTTGCTTTGTGACGATGTAAGGCAAAGCGTGTTTAACTTTATCCGTACCCAGATTATGCATAAGCAGAAGCTTGGCAAGATACGTTCAAGCGAGACCTATAAGTCGACGTTAAACAGCTTCATGCACTTCAGGAAAGGTGTCGACCTGCCTTTCAACATGATTGATTCGGAGCTGCTTGAACTTTATGAGGCGCAGATGAGATACCGCGGCTTGTCGCGCAACACGACATCGTTTTACATGAGAATTCTGCGCACCAACTATAAGATGGCGGTAGAGAAAGGCCTGACTAAAGACTGCCACCCGTTCAGGCATGTCTATTGCGGCATGGACAAGACCATAAAGCGGAGCATATCCTTTGTTGAGATTAAGAGGATAAAGGACCTCGATCTGTCGAGAAAACCCATTTGGGACTATGCCCGCGACATGTTCATTTTCAGCTTCTGCACCAGAGGCATGTCTTTTGTAGACATGGCATACCTGAAGAAGAAAGACCTGCGCAACGGCTATCTTACTTACCGTCGTAAGAAGACGGGACAGCTGCTCATAATAGAGTGGACACGCCAGATGCAGGATATCCTTGATAAGTATGAACCTAACAAGACAAAATATCTGCTGCCGATAATAATGCGTGAAGACGGAAAAGAGCGGCAGCAATACCTTAATCAGATGATGAGAATAAACAGACATCTGAAGGAGATTGCCGGCTTGGCCAATCTGTCAGTGCCATTGTCTTTATATTACAGCCGTCACAGCTGGGCAACCATAGCACGCGGCAAGGACATACCCCTGGCTGTGATAAGCGAAGGGCTAGGGCACGAGTCGGAAGCTACCACCCAGATATATTTAGATTCGATTAAATCTTATGAGGTGGATGAGGCAAACAGGAAAATATTAAACGGTCTCTAAAACTTATTAAACATTGTGGAGGGACATTGGTGTATGTCCGTGCTGTTTGTGCTGAAGGCAAAAGCAGCATCGCCAAATAAGCATCATTGTCCGAAAATAAAGTTAATTCTTCGATTTATAAACCTCACCATATTTTACGCTTTTCAGTAAAGTAACAGACGCAAATACTATTCTTAAAGTCATTCGTTTTTTTGAATGATGTAATCCAAAAAGGACTTGATTCGTTTCACGAAAAAGACCATCTCCTAATAAGAGACGGTCTTTTGTATGCAAAGGTACAAAAAATAATTACTTATGCAATTATTTTAACAATTTTATTCGATTATTTCACCGCAAACGTTTATTTGCTGACTTTTTCTTTACAAAAGAAACACATGGAAACCCGATAAATAAAAAGTTTCACGTAAATGACTATCTCTTATTAGGAGATAAGCAAAAATAACTAGGTGATAAATAAGCTTTACACTGATAAAGTCATTTAAAAAAGCGTTTTAATAATGCTTGACGAGAATGAGAGAAGTCTAGATACAAAAACTCATAACTGCTTGTTATACTGCAATTTACGTTAACTCGCAGGACTAGAGAGTATGCCTTTAAGGCATTAATATATTATAACCAACACATTGCTGACTATGACTAAAGAAGAGCAAATTATAGCTTTTTCTAGGAGTGACGCGCCCCAATGGTTCGTTATGCGCGACCTGAAGCGAAACAATGCCAAGCTTCCTGCGTATAAGATGCTTAGCGAGATGAAAATCGAGATATTCACTCCTATGAAGTGGAAAATTGTGACCAAAGAGAAAAAACGCATCCCCCAGAAAGTTCCTTTTATGCAAGACTTGCTGTTCGTGCATGTCACCAGAAAAGTTCTTGATCCTATCGTCGAGAGAACCAGTACACTGCAATACCGCTATTTGCGCGACGGATTTAGAACTCCCATGACGGTAAGGGACACGGATATGGAGCGTTTTATACATGCTGTTGAAGCTGCTGATAATCCGCAGTTTTATGCTCCAAAGGATATCCTTCCTAGTATGATAGGCAAAACTGTGCGCATCATCGGCGGTCCTCTGAACGACTATGTAGGAAAACTCCAGAAGATGCAAGGCTCAAAAGTGAAGCGCATCTTTATTGAATTGTCTAACCTCTTGACTGCATCTATTGAAGTGCAGCCTGAATATATACAGATATTATAAGAAATAACGAATCTTTATCTTATGCCATTTTGTTGTTTCTGCTGGCGCCAACAGGCAGAAATTGTTATGATGAAACTACTTTCGTAAATCCCATAAAACGAAAATATATAAATACTAAAATCCGAGCCGGGCGTTATGGTTCAGCCGGTATCTTCGCTTTTTATTGAATAGACTTTCGTTCGTTCTTTCGCAACATAGCGTGCTATGTCAAGAAGAAACATACGGAACTCAATAGTAAACAAAAAGACGGCTGAAAGCAGAAATACACAAAAGAGCTAAAACGATATGCAGACCACGGTCGGTTTGTGCTAAATTATTGATGTAAATAAATTAAATGACCACGCAACAGGAAAATACAAAACGGATTGCAAAGAATACATTGATGCTATATGTCCGCATGCTCTTTGGCATGTTGATATCATTATACACTTCGCGTGTGGTTTTGCAGGCCTTGGGCGTTGAAGACTATGGTATCTATAATGTCGTAGGCGGTGTGGTGGCGATGTTTTCTTTGTTGTCGGGTTCCTTATCTGCAGCAGTAAGTCGTTTTTTGACTTTTGAGCTGGGGAGAAAAGATTTAGAGCGTTTGAAGAAGGTTTTTTCTTCTGCATTGTGCGTACATGCTATATTAGCTCTTGTGGTCTTTGTCTTATCTGAAACCATTGGACTGTGGTTCTTGAATTGTAAGATGAATATACCTGCCGACAGAATGGTTGCAGCCAATTGGGTATTCCAATTTTCTTTATTTTCATTTCTGTTAGGACTATTCAGTGTTCCTTACAATGCATCTATCATTTCTCATGAACGAATGGGTATTTTTGCTTTTGTTGGTATTGGGGACACTATTTTGCAGCTGTGTATAGTTCTTCTAATTGCTTATGGTGGAATAAATGCAGATAGGTTGATTCTTTATTCAGGTCTTTTAGTGTTAAAAGGACTGTTGTTTCAGTTTTTCTATTTTTATTATTGTCTTAAGTCTTTTGAGGAATGTCGTTTTAGATTGATTCTGGACAAACCTTTATTGAAGGACATGACGGGATTTGCTGGTTGGAATTTCATCGGAGCATCATCTGCAATTTTACGTGACCAAGGTGGTAATATACTCTTAAATCTCTTTTATGGTCCGGCTTTAAATGCCGCACGTGGAATCGCAAACCAAGTTAGTAGTGCTATAGGGGCATTTGTCGGTAACTTTATGGTGGCATTAAATCCACAAATAACCAAATCATATGCAGCAGCTGAATATGAATATACGTTTTCATTAATTTTCAAGGGGGCACGGTTTTCCTTCTATTTATTGTTATGGTTGGCTCTTCCGGTTTTATTGAATACTCAATATATATTATCCATTTGGTTGAATGTAGTGCCTGAACATGCCGTATTTTTTGTTCAGCTCGTTCTGATATTCTCCATGTGTGAAGCAATATCTAACCCTTTGGTCACTGTTATGTTGGCTACAGGTAAAATCCGAAATTATCAGATTATCGTGGGAGGATTGCAGATGATGAATTTTCCATTATCGTATCTGTTTCTTAAGATGGGTTTTTTGCCGGAAGTGGTTGTAATGATAGCTATTGCCCTTTCATTGGTTTGCTTAGTAGCACGATTAATAATGTTACGTGGTATGATTCAACTGCCGGTATCCCGCTTCTTACATAATGTGTGCGGTAAAATTCTTTTAGTAACTGTATTATCCGTTATTATTCCTCTCCTCGTCCGTTGGGAATTACCTGCCAATTTGTATGGATTTATAATATCTTGCATTATCTGCCTGATTTGGACGGCAGCTATTCTTTTCATATTTGGATGTTCTGTTTCTGAACGGAAATTTCTGAGAGATAAGTTGCATGTTTTATCAGTAAAATGGTTAAATAGATGATAACAATAAAAGATAAATCTGCTTGCTGCGGATGTAGTGCATGTGCCAATATTTGTGCCCATCATGCTATCACAATGAGGCCGGACGGTATGGGCTTCTTATATCCCGAAGTAGATAAAAGCAAATGTATAGACTGTGGCCTCTGTAATCAGGTATGCGCATTTAACGATGATTATGACAAATCTAGAAACTTGGAAGAACCAGATGTTTATGCTGCACGCCACAAAAATATAAATGAAATTAGTACTAGTAGAAGCGGTGCTGTCTTTATAGCTTTGTCTGATTGGATATTAGAACAAGGAGGTGTCGTGTATGGTGCTGGCTATGAAGACCACTTTCGTGTTGTACATAAAAGAGCCACAAATAAAGAACAACGTGATGAGTTTAAGGGAAGCAAATACGTACAAAGTGATTTGAAAGATACATTCTGCCAAATAAAAAAGGACTTGAAACAGGGATATAAGGTAATGTTTTCTGGAACTCCGTGTCAGACGTCAGGCCTATTGTCTTATTTGCAACTATTGAAACAAGATATCTCTCAATTATATGTCGTAGATCTTGTTTGCCATGGAGTGCCTGCTCCTTATGTATGGCGTGATTATCTCAAATATATTGAAAAGAAATATCATGCAAAAATAACTGATGTTAATTTTCGTGATAAATCACAATTGGGTTGGTCTGCGCATAAAGAGTCCTTCAAACTTGGAAATAAATACTTATGTGTATCAACTTATACAGACTTGTTTTATAAACATCTTATGTTCCGTCATTCTTGTGGAGTATGTCATTTTACTAATTTAAAACGTCCATCAGATTTGACTATTGCAGATTTTTGGGGTTGGGAAAAGGTTGATCAACATATTAATGCCGATAATAAAGGCGTCTCTTTACTTTTGGTCAATACGGAAAAAGGCAGACAATTATTCTCTGAAATAGCAGATCAAATTCATTATTTGGTGACTGATACAAAGCATTGTCTGCAACACAATTTGGAGTATCCATCTATTATCAGTCCATTAAGGGAAGAATTTGAACAGAATTTTATATCGCGAGGATTTGTCTATTGTGCTAAGAAATATGTGAACATTGGTCTCAGACATCGGATATACAGTCTCCTTAGAAAGGTGAAACATAAAATATTAGGATAATGAAAATTGGAATATTCACATTTCATTGTGCAGCTAACTATGGAGCTGTATTGCAGACCTATTGTCTGCAGGAAGTATTAAAAAATATGGGACATGAAGTCTGTGTTATAGATTATCGTCCGAAATATCTTATAGAGCCATACAAAACATTCTCATACGATTCTGCATCTTTTAATTCATTCTTTTCAAAATGTAAAGGATTAATAAGAGCTTGTTTGGTCGCTCCTATCCGCTGGAAACGTAATAGTGTATTCGCACGATTCATTCATGATTATATAAATCTTTATCAATTGGACTTAAATGATGCATCAAACGATTTTGATGTCTTTATCTTTGGTAGTGATCAGATTTGGAATCCGAAAATTACTAATGGATTTGACAAAATATATTTAGGCGACTTTCCTGCTGCAAAGGGGAAAAAATTGATTGCGTATGCAGCAAGTGCTGGAAGTGTCTCGAATTTTTCAAATGAGAATGTTAATTATTTCTTATCAAGACTGAAATATTTTGATAAAGTTTTAGTTCGAGAAAAATCTTTAGCTGAATTTATAAGACGAAAAACATTTATAATCTCAGAAGTTGTATTTGACCCTGTTTTATTGGCAGGACCTACAATTTTATATAAATTGTTAGATAATAATGAAATAAAAAATCAAAAGCAACCATATTTATTATTGTTTCAATTGATTAGAAATGATGATATCGCAAAATATGCGGCAGATGTAGCTAAAAATAAAGGACTTAAACTGATAGAGGTTGCAACGATGCGTGAATCCATCTTTAATGAAAACCAGAAACAGACTCTATCGGTTAAGCAACTATTATTCTATTTTGTCAATGCAGCTTACATTATAACGTCTTCTTTTCATGGAACAGTGCTTTCTATATTGTTTAATAAGCCATTTAATACTATTTCACTTAATAATAGTATAGACGAAAGAGCATCGTTTTTATTAGATTATTTGAATCTGTCTGATAGAATGTTAAACATATATGGTAAAGTAGTATCTTCAACTCAGATAGATTATACAGACGCAAATAATTTATATAATATAAAAAAAATAGAGTCATATAATATTCTTAATAATTTTTTATTATGTCTCTGATTTCTGTTATAGTGCCTGTTTACAATACTGAAAAAACTCTTAATAGATGTATTGATAGTATTTTGAATCAGACATTTTGTGATTGGGAATTATTGCTCGTAGATGATGGCAGTACAGACCAATCAGGTGAACTTTGCGATGAATATGCCGCAAAAGATAAAAGAATAAGAGTTTTTCATAAAACTAATGGTGGAGTAAGTTCTGCGCGAAACATGGGATTACAATATGCGAAGGGTGAATGGATCTCTTTTGTGGATGCGGATGATTATTTAAATGTTCAATCTTTGAACGATATGATAATTGGGTCAGATGATTCAGATTTAGTATTGTCTTCAATAAAAATATGTGGCTGTCAGGAGAAAATAGTAAAATTGGATAATAATTTATCTAACGATGTGCATGAAATAGGCAACTTATTAACTTCTTTGAATGATTATATGGGGTTAACTGTACCATTTGCAAAACTTTTAAAATCATCCATAATCAATAACAATAAAATAAGATTTGATTGTAGGTTTTCTTCTGGAGAAGATACGTTGTTTATGTATCAATATTTATTTTATATAAAAAAAATCCGATGCATAGATGCAGTTTCTTATAATTATATTCTGTCAAATGGGTTGTCTAATAGAAAGTTGTCATTAGGTAGTATAGATAAAATATTACAAGAAATAACAGACGCTTTAAATGAACTATATATTAAGTTCAATTTTGATATAAGGAGAAGATATTATGATTCCATAGAATATTTTGTAACAAAATATGATTTTACAAATAAAAATATTAAATCCTTTTATAAGGATTTTTTATATTTCTCCAAAAGAAAATATTTCAAAGATATGATTAATGACAGAACTTATATATGCAAAGGGTTTAAACGAAAATTATTTGATAAATTGTTCATGTATAAGTTATATGGTATTATAGTGTTATGGATTTTCAAAATTAAAAAAATATATTTGTAAAAATAATTAACAAGTTCTATAACAACGATTTTAAATTATTTGTATTTTTTAATGATATGGTGTCTGTTGTCGTTCCTGTTTATAATGCGGAAAAATATATTCAACAATGTGTTCGTAGTATTTTAAATCAGTCATATTCTGATTTAGAACTCATTTTGGTTGATGATGGTAGTTATGATTCTTCTGCTTCCATATGTCATGAGTTAGCTCAGAAGGATGCTAGAATTAAATACTATTATCAGCCAAATAATGGGGTTACGAGTGCGAGAAAAAAAGGAGTGGAATTAGCATCTGGAGAATATGTTACATTTGTTGATGCAGATGATACCATTGAAAAAGATTTTCTTAAAATTTTAGTTGATAAGATAACTAAAGGATTTGATATGGTTATTTGTGGAACTTCATTAGAAGGTGAGATGGATGGTGATACGTTTGTTTCTGCTATATTAGAGAACAAGTTGCCTGTAACTATTTGGGGGAGACTCATAAAAAAAAATATCTTATCAGATGAAGTTTTTAATATCTCTCGTGATTTGCCAATAGGTGAGGATGTTATCATGAATATCCTAATAGGCTTGCGTGTCCATCATTCTATTTATGTCCTTAATAAAAGCTACTATAATTATGAAGTTCACGATACATCTGTCACGAATGGACGTGTACCTACCTTGGCTTACGAGGAAACTTATATATCAAGAATAAAAGAAGCACTTAGAGATAGGTTTTGGGATTTCTGTGCATCATATTTGTTTCTGAAATTGCATGTATTAGAGAACCTTATTGTGTGTAGGGCTAAAATACCATATCGAAAAGATTGGATTTGTTCAACTTTGCAAGATGCAAAGAATTTGGATTTATCATGTCGTGAAAGAATTGTAACCTATGTTCATAATTCTTTTCTTTGTCGTTATTTATTAGCTATTGAACGTCGTTTGCGTTTGATGGGTATAAAAAAATAATAGCATGGTTTCGATTATTATTCCCGTATATAATTCCGAAACAACGTTAAGACGTTGTTTGGAAAGTGTCATTAACCAATCAATATCTGATTGGGAACTTATATTGGTTGATGATGGAAGTAATGATAAATCTGGTGAAATCTGTGATGAATATGCAGAAAAGAATCAACGAATTAAAGTCTTTCATAAGAAAAACGGAGGTGTCAGCTCTGCTCGTAATATAGGACTTGATAATGCGAAAGGAAAATGGATTGTATTTATAGATGCTGATGATTTTGTAAAAGAATCTTATTTGGCAAATCTATTGGAACATTCACAAAAGCAAGTTGATTTGGTGATATCTTATGCTGAGATTCATAATGGTGATGATATCAATAAAGAATCGTATCCACCTAAATTGATAGACGATACGAATTTTGAGTCCATGTTTATAGAAAATGATATGAATTGGCATACCTCTCCTTGGAGTAAATTATATAAAAGAAGTATTATAGAGGAACATCGTTTACGCTTTTGTGAGGGTATGCATATTGGGGAAGATGCAGTATTCCTATATTCATATATGTTGTGCTCTAATAGAATTTATATATCTAATGATACGGATTATTGCTATTTTGCTTACAACGAAGGTTCATTAACAAAGCGTGTGAATTCTTTAGATTCAGAGACTCTCGCTTACAACCAAATTTTGGCAATCGTAGAATCTATGATTGCCAAAAAATCAATAAAGAATTTTATTGCTTTGAAGAATCTCAATTGGTTGATTGCTTCATACCAAAGACGTATTCTAAATGCACTGTACCACAATAAAGTACAAAAGCCAAAAAGATTATCGATTTTACTAAATATTAATTGGGGGTATTATATTAAACATATTAATTCAAATTCTATAAACGAAAAAATACAAATAGCTTTATTAAAAAAACATCATTATAGATTGTATGATTTTATTAGAAGTATTGTAATTCTAATAAGAAAGATAAAATTATCTATGTGAGAATTATTTTCTTGATCAGGTAGCATATTTACACAAAATCTTAAGAAATTAAAATAAATGGAATATACAGCTGTTATCCGCACATTAGGCACTGCCAAAGAAAAATATCAAACTTTATTAGACTCTTTAAAGCGGCAAACTGTTAAGCCTTCAAAAATATTAGTATATATTGCGGAAGGCTATACAATACCGAAAGAGACTATTGGAAAGGAACAATATATTTATGTAAAAAAAGGTATGGTGACACAACGTGCTTTGCCTTATGATGAAGTAGATACAGAATTTGTTTTATTCTTAGATGATGACGTGTATTTACCTGAAACAGCGGTAGAGCAGTTGTATGGGTATTTAATTGATTATGATGCTGATGTTATTTCTCCTGATGTATTTCCAAATGCAGAACGTTCTTTCTTAGGTAAATGTTTGATGATGCTTTCTGGGAGAATGTTAGCAAGAAAGGATGATGGCAAATGGGGATATAAGGTGATGCGTAACTCTGGTTATTCCTATAATAACCATCCGAGTCCCGGAGTTTATTGGTCTCAGACAAATGCCGGTCCTTGTTTTTTCTGTAAAAAGGCGGATTTTCTAAAAATTCATTTTGAAGATGAACTTTGGCTCGATAAAATGAAATATCCTATGGGTGAGGATCAGGTTATGTTTTATAAAATGTACCTGTATGGGTTAAAGCAATTAACATGGTTCCATAGTGGAATAAGGCATCTAGATGCGGGATCGACCATGCTAAATGAAGATAAAGAAAAAATGTTGATATATTCTGATTTTCGTTTTAAAACGATATTCTGGCACCGTTTCATATATATGCCTGACAGAAACTTTTTTAGTCGGTTATTGAGCTTAGTTTCTATTGGATATGCCTTTGGCTTTACGTTATTTATATCTGCTCTAAAATGTAATTTTAGCATTTTAAGATTGAAGTATAAAGCAATAAAAGATGCTTGTCAATTTATAAAGAGTAAAGAATATAAAAAACTTCCATTAATAGAAAATTTAATTTGATATGAATATTGTACCTATAGTTTTTGCCTTTGATAATAATTTGATTTTACCAGCATGTGTTTGCATATCATCATTGATGATGAATGCTAATGAAGATACATTTTATGATATTTTCATCTTACATTCAGCCCATATAAAATTAAAAAAAGAAGAATTGGATAAACTACCGTTGTATTACAAAAATTGCCGTATTCAATATAAGCAGGTAGACGATACATTTGATTCTTCTTTTGAAATCCGAGGAATAACAACACCTGCATATTATCGCTTATTAATCCCAGAATTGATTACAGAGTATGACAAAGTGATATATTCAGATGCCGATATTATTTTTAGGATGGACTTGTCAGAGTTGTATCATTCTGATATATCGCAATATTATTTAGCTGCAACCAAAGATGTATGGTTAAATTTTAGCGATGACGGAATGAAATATATTTCTTCTGTAAATGGTTTGCGGCAAGGGCGATATTTGCAGTCAGGATTTATTATGATGAATTGCAAAAAAATGTTGGAAGACAAATTGGTTGACAAATTCCGCAATTTTGCTAAAGAGAAACTGAAATATCAAGATCAAGATATTCTCAATCTCACTTGCGGTGAGAAAGTATTGTTTCTATCCATGAAATATAACATGACAGATAATTTATATTACTTTCTCAATAAAGAGAGAGATAAAATAGCCTCCATTCTGTCAGGAGAAGATATTTGTAAAGCGATGAATAATGGAAACATACATTTTAATGGTCATAAGCCATGGAAAAAATACAGTATAAACTTTGATGTTTGGTGGGAGTATTATCGAAAATCACCTTTCTTCGATGAAAGATTTTATTTCGACTACTTTTATTATCGATTGAATATATTTGACCAATTGTCTTTATGGAAAAGAATTAAAATATTGGTGAGATATTTTGTATATGGAAAACGTATAATTTAAACTAGGAAGAATGAAGATTGTTTATTGCTTACCGTCTACATACCTTTTAGGAGGAGTGGAGCGGATTGTATCAAGTAAAGCTAATTTACTTTCTGAAATGGGACATGATGTATCAATCGTTACTACCGATCAACAAGGAAAACAACCATATTTTAAGATTAACAATAACATAAAATGTTATGATTTAGGTATCAATTATTGTTTAAATGGTCAACGCAGTTTTATAAAGAAATTATTTTATTTTTTTTATAACTTCTATCAACATAAAAAGAGGTTAAAGAAATTGTTGTTGGAATTGAGGGCAGATATAGTCATATCAACTTTTCGTACCGAAATGGGATTTCTACCAAAAATAAAAGATGGTAGTAAAAAAATTGTTGAGTTTCATGTATGTAAACCTATGTTCCGTATTACTAGAAGAAAGGGGATAATGGGTTATGTAGATGATTTTATGATGCCTAAAATGATTCATTCATTACGAAAATATGACCGCTTCGTAGTTTTAAGTCATGAGGATGCAGACAATTGGAAAGAATTAAATAATGTTTCTGTTATTAACAATTTTTGTTCTAAGAACTTTGCAGAAAAGGCAAAATTAGAGAAACATCGTGTAATTTCTGTGGGCAGATATGAATATCAAAAGGGCTATGACCGATTGATCAATGCCTGGGCTTTGATTGCCAAACAAGTTCCTGATTGGACTCTTCATATCTTTGGAGAGGGAAGTTTACGGCCTGTGTTGACAAAACAGATATATGATCTAAATTTAGAAAAATCTGTCTTTCTTGATGGGGCGACGAATAATGTTGGCAAAGAACTGTCAGAATCTTCTATTGTTGCTTTTACTTCTAACTATGAAGGCTTTCCCATGGCTATAGTAGAAGTAGAATCAGCTGGTCTCCCTGTTGTTAGTTTTGATGCTCCATGTGGTCCTAAAGATATTATTAGAGATGGAGAAGACGGTTTCTTGGTAAAAAATGGGGATATTGAAGATTTCGGAAAGAAACTTCTTTCTCTTATGCAGGATGAAGAATTAAGAAAAAAAATGGGCGAGAAAGCCCTTGAGAATTCGAAAAGATTTACGCAAGAAAATATTATACCACAATGGATTTCCTTGTTTGAAACCATATTAAAGAAATGAAAATATCTGTAATTGTTCCAATTTATAAGGTTGAGCCTTTTATTGCCCGTTGCGCAAAGTCATTGATGGAACAGACGCTGACGGATGTAGAGTATATTTTTGTTGATGATGCCTCACCAGATGGAAGTATTGCGATGCTACTTAAAGTACTTGCAGATTATCCAAAACGGAGTAATCATGTTAAAATCTTGACTCATACGGAGAATAAGGGGTTGCCTGCAGCACGCAACACAGGTCTTGCCGTGGCTCAAGGAGAATACATTTTCCACTGCGACAGCGATGATTTCGTAGAGCCGGATATGCTTGATCAACTTTACCGCAAGGCAACTGATATTGATGCGGATATAGTGTGGTGTGATTGGTGGTTGTCGTTTGCTAAGAACGAGCGGTATATGAAACAGCCGGAATTTCATACACCTATTGATGCACTGAAAGGCATGTTGAGTGGGGTTATGAAATTTAATGTGTGGAATAAGCTGATACGTAGATCCTTATATGTGGAAAATAAAATAGAATTTCCTGCTGGATACGGTATGGGAGAAGACATGACTATTATGCGTCTTTTTGCTCGGGCTTCTAAAGTAGCTTATTTACCCAAAGCCTTTTATCATTATGTGCAGCTTAATACCGGAGCGTTCAGCAAGACATACTCTAATAGGCATTTGGAGGAATTGCAATATAATGTATCATTATTGTTAAATGATTTACAAGGGATGTTCGGAGAACAATTGAAGAAAGAAATGGCTTTCTTTCAACTGGATGTGAAATTCCCATTCTTGATTACTGATGATTTTTCAAAATATAAATTATGGCAGTCTTGGTATCCAAATGCAAACAAGTATATTCTTAAGAATAAACAACTGTCATTGCGAAGCCGTTGCCTGTATTGGTTGGCATGGAAGAATCAATTTTGGGCAGTATGGCTCTATTACAAATGTGTACATAAAGTGATATACGGACTGATTTATAGATAAAGAACTATGTGGATATTGCGGTTGGTTGGAATGGTGATACTTACCATATTAACCAGTTTTTATTTTTTCCCGTTTGAATTTACCTTTTTGCCGGGAGCCAATACCAAGATGGTTATGGCAGGTATAGGACTAATAATATTGATTGTTCAATTAGCACGTCAAGGCCAATCTTTGATTAATAAGGATATTTTTAACCTTGCCATAATGGCTGGAGTTGTATCATTAATCGGATTTTTTTCAGTAATATGGAATGACACTCATGATTATACATACGCTACTTATATTGTATCAATGTTGGTTTGGCTTTCAGGTGCATACGTGGTTATTCAAGCCATCAAAAAATTTCATGGACATATTTCTGTGGAATTGTTATGTAATTATTTGATTGTGGTATGTGTTACCCAATGCCTGATAGCCTTTGCGATGACACAGTCTCCTCCTTTGAAAGCCTTTGTAGATAGTTTTTTAGGAAGTACGGGATTTATGGGAAAATTAAAAGACAGAATGTATGGTATTGGTGCCAGTTTAGATGTTGCTGGTTCACGTTTCTCTGTCATTTTGATGATGATCGTATATTTTTTGACAAAGAATGCCAAAACAGAAAAAAGTAAATATATTGGATTGTATATGGTAGCTTTTGTGATTGTTGCTGTGATAGGGAGTATGATTTCTCGTACGACTTCTATAGGAGCAATATGCGCTTTGGCTTATCTGATTTATATATCTCGCATTTATACCTTAAGGTTTGATTCAAATATGGCTCATTTATATAGCTGGTTTCTTGGTATAATGTTTGTCATGCTTTTGTTGATGATTTACGGATATAATACAAATATTGCTTTCCGTGAGAATCTACGTTTCGGTTTTGAAGGATTTTTTAGCTTGGTTGAAGAAGGTAAATGGGATGTTCATTCTAACGAAATCCTAAAAAATATGTATGTTTTTCCAGATAATCTGAAAACTTGGATTATTGGAGACGGCTATTTTGATAATCCGAATGGTATAGAACCTTATTATATAGGTCCGACATGGCATGGATATTACCAAAATACAGATGTAGGATACTTGAGGTTTATATATTATTTTGGGTTGGCAGGACTTATTGCTTTTATTCTTTTTATGATTAAAGCAAGTAAAGTTTGTATGAACCGTTTTGCATCATACCGCAGTCTATTTTTTGTAATATTATTATTGAACTTTATTGTATGGTTTAAAGTTTCAACAGATATATTTTTGGTTTTTGCCCTGTTCCTATGTCTTGATAAAGACGATGGCCAAATGGCTGTGCAGAAATCATTATAGAATAATGTAATATCATGAAAATAATCTATTGCACTCATTCAACATACAACCCCGGTGGAATGGAGCGTGTGCTGCTGAACAAGGTAACGTATCTCTCGCAGATTTGCGGATGGGATGTTTCCATTGTAACTACAGACCAGCATCAGCGGCCGCCGTTCTATCCGTTTCCTGATAATGTGAGGATGACAGATCTGGACATAAATTATTCGGACGACAACGACAGGGGAGCATGGAGAAAGATAGCAGGATATCTGCGCAAAAGGAAGGTACATAAACGTAAGCTGGCGGAGTTGCTGAAAAGGGAGAAGGCAGACATCGTGGTGTCGCTATATCCGTCGGAATCGTCGTTTATCCCCGATATAAAGGACGGCAGCAAGAAGGTGCTTGAGTTGCATTTCTGTAAGTTCTTCCGTCTGCAATACGGACGAAAGGGACTGTTGGGATGGATAGACAAATGGCGCACACGGCAGGATGAACGTATTGTAAGAAGGTTTGACAAGTTTGTTGTGCTGACATACGAAGATTGTAGTTATTGGGGCAATTTGCCGAACATTGAGGTGATACCTAACGCGGCAATGCATGTGAGCGACCGCTATTCGGATGTGACAGCGAAGCGGATAATTGCCGTAGGCCGACTTGACTATCAGAAAGGCTTTGACAGATTGATACGTGCATGGGAGATAGTTCAGCGCAACTCTTATTTTGCCGACTGGCGTCTCGACATCTTCGGTCAGGGAGAATGGCAGGAGATGCTGCAGCAGATGATAGACGAAAGAAATCTACAGGGTACAATGCGGATAAATCGTCCGACAAATTCAATAGGTTGTGAATATGCTAAAAGTTCACTGATTGTGATGACGTCAAATTATGAAGGTTTTGGTATGGTATTGGTTGAAGCAATGGCTTGTGGGGTTCCTGCTGTTGCTTTTGACTGTAAGTGCGGTCCAAAGGACATCATCAAGGATGGTGAAAACGGTTTGCTGGTCAGAAACGGAGACATTCAGGCACTGGCAGATGCCATGATGAAGGTTATGGTTGACCAGGAATATAGAAAGAGACTATCGAAAAACGCTCTAAATGTTGTTTCCACTTATTCAGAAGAAACGGTAATGAATAAATGGATAAGCATGTTTACTTCTTTGACTGAGAGATGAAAAAGCTACTTCAGATAAATCCTGTGTTACGTGTCTCAACATCAACGGGACGCATAATGCAGGAAATAGGCGAACTGGCCCTGCAGAACGGGTGGAAGAGTTATATCGCTTACGGCAAGGGACGCGACGGAATAAAACCTTGTAAATCGGAAATTATTCCTGTTGGCGGTATATGCAGCACTCTATGGCATGGCGTTCAGACGCGTTTGTTTGACAGGCATGGCCTGGCTTCAACGCACGCAACTCATGAGTTTGTCAGACAGATAGACCGGATAAATCCGGACATAATACATATACACAACATTCATGGCTACTTCCTGAATTATCGTGTCTTGTTCGATTACCTGTCGCAGTGCGGCAGACCTGTTGTGTGGACCGTTCACGACTGTTGGCTTTACACAGGGCATTGTTATTATTACTCTTATGCCGGATGCGACAGATGGCAGACAGGATGCGGAAATTGCCCACAGCGGAAGGATTTTCCTGCAAGTCTTGTATTTGACAGAAGTAAGCGAAACTTTGAGGATAAAAAGGCTGCTTTCACATCAATGCCCAGGGACAAGTTTGTCATAGTGCCTGTTTCCGACTGGATAAAGACGGAGATGTCAAAGTCGTTTTTGAGTGAATATCGTTTCCGGGTGATTCATAACGGCATAAATACCGATATCTTTAATGTCTGTCCCGACAAAGAGGTTATTGAGAAATATGGACTGAAAGGAAAACGCATATTCTTAGGTGTGGCAAGTATATGGAGCAGAGAGAAGGGGCTGGATGATTTTATGCAATTGAGCAAACTGCTGAATGATGATGAGGTTATTGTGCTCGTAGGAATGAAAGAAGAGGAAAAGAAGAAACTTCCACGGAACATAATCGGAATAAGCAGGACCGAAAATATTCATCAGCTTGCTCAGTTGTATTCAGTTGCCGATGCCTTTGTCAATCCCACGTGGCAGGATAATTATCCAACGGTGAACTTAGAGGCTATATCATGTGGCACGCCTGTGGTGACTTATCGTACAGGAGGCAGCGTTGAGGCTGTAACAGACTCTACGGGACTTATAGTTGAACAGGGGGATGTGAAAGGACTGCTTGAGGCTGTGCGTGCCATCTGTCAGCGTGGAAAAGACTTTTATCAAAAATCATGCAGGCAATATGCCCTTCAGAATTTCAAGAAGGAAGAACGCTATGCCGATTATTTTTGTTTATACGAGGAATTGATGAATACTTAAAAACCAGATCGGTTTAAAGGGTTTAAGTATACCGTTTTTTACAGCTTATTCAGATATTTATTTTTTCCGTTTTATTTCCTTATGGTGTCTGTATTGCATGTCTTGCTGCACCTTGGATAAAACGGACAGAAGTTTATTTTGCGTAAACTGATGAAACGACTGAACTCTTTTCTTGAGTGACCGGTGAAAAATAATTTACTATGAATACACTGAAAAACTGTCAAGAAGACCTGGTGTCATTGACAAAGAGAGAAAAGTCGGTTGTCCAACGCCGGCAGGCTTTACATAAGAAATATGAGGAGGCGGTGAAGCTATATGCCGAAACGGACAAACCTTTGAAAGAAATAGCAGAAATCTGTAATGTTTCTGTAGGTGGATTAGGCAGTTATCTGCGGCGTTACTGGCGTGAACTGGTCTTTAGACACCACGGAATATCTGTGAATAACAGCAGTTTGCAGAATGTGAAAATAATAGAGACGGGAAAGCAGAACATTAATGCCCACATGAAGTATAAGGATGCTGTAGCTGCATGTGATTCATTGACATTTATTGACCTGAATATTTCTCAAATTGCACGCAAGTATGGTCTGGATGCAACAGCGATGGCCAATTTTATGCGTATACATTATCATGACACATTAGTGTGGCGCGAAAAAGTGCGCAAGCAGCTTGGAATAAATGACAATACGGCTCATGGCGCCCGTAAGAAGTGCATCAAGCAATATGCAGAGGCTGTGAGAATGTATAAAGAGACAGACATGACAATGTCGGAAATTGCCGAGGCGTGCAAGGTTTCGCTCAGCGGCTTCAGTCAGCATATGAGATTTTATCATAGCGACATCCTCAAGCAGAAACGGCAGCGGCGTAAAGTGGCAGAGGCAACCAAGACTTTTGGCAAACTGACAGGCAACGGAAGGATGTATAAGCCTGCTCCTGCAACGGAAAAGAAATATGCTGAGGCTTTAGACTTATATAAAAACACGACGATGACCATGAAAGACATTGCGAGGCATGCCGGCGTTTCGTCAGAAGGCTTCCGGTCTTATTTGCATAAATGGCATAAGAACTTGGTTCTTGAACGTTTGGGCGTTGCAGGCGATGTAGATGAAAATATCGATTTGCGTAAGGCGAAAAGACGTTTAAAGACCGTGGCTGTGAAATATGAAGGCGCAATAGAGAGCCTCAGGCAAAATCCTCGTCCGATAGCTAAGGTTGCCGTTGAATTTGGCTTCCGGCCAGATGTCTTCAGAGAATATTTGAATAAGCATGAGCCGGAGCTGGCAGCCAGACAGGGTATGACGTGTTCTGCATCAGGAAAGAAAATATCCCGAAGGAGTGAGGAAAAATATTTCGTCGCGATGAAGCTGTATGAAACAACGCCGGAAAGTCTGAAATCTATTTCCAGACGGCTGGGCTTGACATATAATAGTCTTGGAGGCTATATCCGGCGTAATTATCCGGAAGTGATTAGTCGTCATCGTGATTTACTTTGACGTATGTTTGTTACCAATCAAATTAACTGAACTTAAATTAAGCAGACGCTGATTCTGCTTTTCGGCAAATGTCGAAAGAGAAACTTATATGATTAACAATAATTTTAGAGTATTACAGTTGGGTAAGTTTTACCCGATATGTGGTGGTGTGGAAAAAGTCGCATACGACCTGATGTCTGGATTGTCGGAGCAGAATGTGTATTGTGATATGATGTGTGCCGCCACAAATGGTGAAAGTAGAACTATTTCTGTGAATGAGCATGCAAAAGTCATCTGTTGCCATACGTTGGCGAAGATAGCAGCCACGATGATTTCTCCTGCAATGATTTTTGCGTTAAAGAAAGTACAAGACCAATATGATATTATACATGTGCACCATCCTGACCCGATGGCCTGCCTGGCTTTGCTGTTGTCTGGATATAAAGGTAAGGTCGTACTGCATTGGCACAGCGATATTCAGAAACAAAGGATATTGCTGAGATTATATTCTCCGTTACAAAAATGGCTGATAAGAAGGGCTGATAAGATTGTCGGCACGTCACCGGTATATTTGTCTGAATCTCCGTTCTTACGGAAAGTGCAGCACAAGACAGTGTGTCTGCCTATAGGCGTCGACCCTATGTGTCCGGATGCTGCCGGTGTAAGGAAGATAAAAGACAGATATAAAGGAAAGAAGATTATTTTTTCTTTAGGACGTCTGGTAACCTATAAGGGCTACGAATTCCTTATTGCGGCAACAAAATATCTTAAAGACAATTACATGATACTTATCGGCGGTACGGGTGCCTTACGCGAGAAGTTGCAGGAAGAGATAAACTCAATGCATTTGCGTGGAAAAGTCAAGCTGCTAGGACACGTAAGCGACGAGGAACTGCCTTCATATTATGGAGCCTGCGATGTGTTTTGCTTGAGCAGCGTGCAGAAGACAGAAGCTTTCGGCATCGTTCAGATTGAGGCGATGTCATGCGGAAAGCCTGTTGTTGCTACAAAAATTCCTCATTCGGGAGTGTCTTGGGTAAATGCACACGAAGAGTCTGGCATCAATGTCGTTCCCGGTAATGCTTATGCCTTGGCAAAGGCTATTGAGGCCATTGCCGAGAATGGTGCCGCTTATGACAGATACTCAGAAGGAGCCTTAAACAGATACCAAAAGCTATTTACTAAAGAGAAAATGATAGCTAAATGCAAAGAACTTTACGACGGATTAATGAAAGAAACTAAACAATAACTGAAAACTAATAAACATGAATGATAAAAATAATTGTCAGCACAAGAAAATGTCACTTGGGGCATGTATGTTAAAACGTATTTTTGATGTAATATGCAGTCTTGGAGGCTTGATAGTTACATCGCCTGCTTTTTTGATAATATATTTCTTTATAAAACGTGAAGATGGTGGTCCGGCTATTTTTAAACAGGAGCGTGTCGGATATGGAGGCTTGCCGTTCACGTTGTACAAGTTTCGCTCAATGAACGTCATGTCTGAGGCAGACGGAAAGCCTGCCTTATGCCAGAAAAACGACATGAGACTTACGAAGGTCGGCAACTTCTTGCGTGTACATCATTTAGACGAACTCCCCCAGTTGTGGAATGTCCTAAAAGGAGACATGAGTTTTGTGGGGCCGCGTCCGGAGCGTAAATACTTTGTCGACCAGATAAGGGCTATCAACCCTGACTACGAACTACTCTATCAGCTAAGGCCGGGACTTTTCTCTCCGGCTACATTATACAATGGATATACAGATACGATGGAAAAGATGCTTGAGCGTCTCAGAATGGATCTTAAGTATCTGCGTGAACGTTCATTATGGCTGGATTTAAAGATAATCATACTTACAGTGTCATCGATAATATCTGGAAAGAAATTCTAAATATATTAATGTAATGAATAAAATGGTATTGAACCCTAAAGCAGGGGTTAAACTTAGGAAAGTTGGCAATCAGTATATGATTGTTGAGGCTAATGAAGAAAATGCAAACATGAGCGATGTCTACAGCTTGAACCATACGGCTGCGCTTTTGTGGCAGCAAGTGGAGAAAGGCGGCACCACTCCGGATATGTTGGCTGATTATTTATGCGAGAATTTTGAGATAGACAAAGAAGTGGCAATTAATGACATAGAACGGCAGATGGCCGAGTGGAAGTCTTTTGGCCTGTTGCTTTGAATTTTATATTTGAATGGAGATAAAACAGGACGGCGCCCGACAAGAAAAGCTGCGAAACGTGCTGCTCTTGCTTGTTAGACTGGGGCTGTGGGGCGACCGGGAGGAACACAATACAAGGTTAAATCTTACAGAAGAAGATTGGAACGATGTGTTTCGCCTTGCCATGCAGCACACTGTAACGGGACTTGCATTTCAGGGAGTTTCGCATTTGCCTGACAGTCAAATTCCGCCGCAGTCTCTTCTTGTGAGATGGATGGCAGAGACTGATGCCGTTGAGCGCCGAAATAAAAGAATGAATGGCGTACTTGGCCAGCTTTATAACATATTTCATGAGAAAGGCCTTAATCCTATATTGCAAAAAGGACAAGGCGTGGCCAATTATTACGAGAGTCCGCTGTTGAGGGTATGTGGTGATATCGACCTGTATTTCAATAATAAGAAGGCATGGGACGATGCCTTGGACTTCTTGCGAAAAAACAATATAACGTTTACGAAACAGGCAGATGAGGGCATATCATACAGATGGCAAGGTGTTGACATAGAGCATCATAGCCGCTTGTTTGATTTATATAATCCTTTTCTGCAAGGTTTTGTTGGCAAGTTAGAAGGTCAAAAAGGATACCGGCATACTGCATTGTCAACATATCCGTCGGTCATAGTAACAACGCCGTCTCCATTTTTGGATATATTGTTGCAAAGCCTGCATATCTTGAAGCATTCTGTCAGCCGCGGTATCGGGCTCAGGCAGATGTGCGACATGGCTCGCTCATGCTATAAGCTGCATGGAGAAATAGATTCTGAAGAGATGAAGGCTGTATGCAAGAAAATAGGACTCCACAGATGGTGCCCGTTGTTGCATACTTTCCTGATAGATTATCTTGGCCTTCCTAAAGACTGTCTACCTTATGAAGACACAGCGCCGTCGGCAGCTCCTCTTGCTGAAATCGTATGGCGTGGAGGTAATTTTGGCCAGTATGACAGTATGCTTGTTTCCGAATCTGTTGCTTACAGGCGCAAATTAAATACAATACGTTCATTCATGCGTAATATGCATTTTGCTTCATACTATGCACCAAAGGAAACTTTTTGGTATTTCGTTCAACTGTTGAAGGGGCAATTTAAATGACAGCTACTTATTATTTCCGGGTGGCAGGCTTTCCTTTTTCCGTGTCCTTGCCAGGGGCGTGTGATATTGAAGAGCTCCTCCCGTCATTCTTTCCTTTTTATGAGACAAGTATTGGTGCTGAAGAGCCTTTGTTCCGGTTCTTTGCCGTGCCTTTGAGCCAGCTGCCTTGTTCAGAGACAAAGGAGCTGATAGACGAGACCGACAATGACATGGGGCACCTTGTTCTATACGCCTTGTCAGACGGCTATTATATAGAAATCATCAATAACGGTCATTTGCACAGAATGTTTGCCAAGTCTGATTTTTCATCAGTAGAGGCACACATACAGTGGGATGACGTTAATGCCGGAAACGCTCTCTCGTCTCTTATCCGTGTGGCATACGCTCAGGCTATATTGCGCCACGATGCCGTTTCGATACATGCCTCGGCTGTTTCCTGTAACGGACAGGCATATTTGTTCTTGGGAAAAAGTGGAACAGGCAAGAGCACACATTCGGCTCTTTGGATTGAGAACATACCTGGCACGGAACTGTTGAACGACGACAATCCTACTATAAGGATTCTGAACGGTAAGGCATATGCCTACGGCTCTCCGTGGAGCGGCAAGACGGCATGCTATAAAAATGTTTCTTTCCCCGTGGGCGGTATGGTGCGCTTGAATCAGGCACCTGAAAATTCGTTTCAGCTGCAGGAGGGAGTCGATGCTTTTGTCGCGCTTTATCCCGGCTGCTCTTTTATTGCCAGAGACGAGCACCTACGCAACAGTCTGTATGACACGTTGACCGTATTGGCCGGGAGTGTAACGGTTGGAACTCTTGACTGTCTTCCAGACAAAGATGCAGCACTAATGTGTAATAGAGAACTTACAAGAAAACAATAAAAACAGATAAATCAAATAAAAAAATGAGCAAAAACTTTTTATGGGCAAGTTTGCTTGCCGTATTGATTCTTACGTCTTGCGCGTCACGAAAAAGTTTCGTTTACCTGCAAGACATGCAGATGGGTACAAAATATCCCATTGAGACAAAGTATGAAGCCGTTATCCATGATGATGACAGGCTTAGTATAACAGTCAGCAGTAAAAATCCTGAGTTGGCAATTCCTTTCAACATCAACGGCGGAGCTGTTCAGGTGGGAACAGACGGAAATGTTTCTGCCGCAGCTTCAGGCGGTGCCAAGCAGATGGGCTATCGTGTGGATGTCGACGGCAACATTGATTTCCCCATCCTTGGCAAGATACATGTATCCGGAATGACGGTCAATGCAGCCAAGCAGCTGATAAGAGACAAAATTATTGCCGGAAACTACATCAGTGATCCTATCGTGTCAATAGAGTTTCTCAATTTCAAGTACACGGTATTGGGTGCCGTAGGACACAACGGCACATTCACAGCCAACGGCGACCGTGTTACGCTTATTGAGGCCATAGCTAATGCCGGCGACCTTACCGCCAAGGCGCAGACCAATCGCGTGGCTGTCATCAGAGAAGTCAACGGCGACAGGCAGATGTTCATGCACGACCTTACAAGCAAGGACATCTTTGAGTCACCCTGTTTTTATCTTCAGCAGAATGATATCGTATATGTAGAGCCTAAGTACCGCAAGAAGGACACTGAAGACCGCGGCTGGCAGATCGGTACAACCATACTTTCTGCAATTACGGCAGTTTGTTCAATCTTATGGGCTATTAAGTAAAAAAACATCATCTAATTAAGTTTTATGCAAACTAATAATTCTCCCAAGAACGAGCAGAGCGTCAATTTGGTTGACCTGTTCGTTTACTTAGCCTCAAAGTGGAAATGGTTCTTGGTTTCCATTGTTGTATGCGTCGGGATCGCATGGTATAAGTATGCCCGTGCGCCTTTTGTATATTTCCGTTCGGCTACAATTATTATCAAAGACCCTTCAAACAAGACAGCTACGTCAGGATTGGACCGCTTTGATAATATCATCAACAAGACCAACGTGGCCAATGAGATTCTTCAGTTCCGCTCCAAGCGGCTGATGCAGGAGGTGGTAAAGCGTGTGCATGCTGATGTCAGCTATCAGATTGACGACGGGCTCCGTACCAACGAGCTCTACACGCAGTCGCCTATGCTTGTGCGCTTCCTTGATGTCATGCCGGAGCATAGCATCAGTCTTGTGATGACGCCAAAAGACAGAAACACCGTCGTGCTGTCTGATATATCCGGATTTGACGCCAAGCCGAGCTACACTCTTCACATGAACGACACTGTGACGCTGGCAAAGGGCGTTCGCGTAGTGGCAACCCGCACCAACTATTATAATGCTTCGTGGATAGACCAGCCAATCCATGTGCACAAGCGTCCGCTCAACTCTGTCGTAAACTATTACAGGTCAGTGTTCGGCATTCAGCAGGAAGATGAAGAATCGTCTATACTCACACTCTCGCTGAAGGACAATTCGGCCACACGTGCAGAGGATGTGCTGAACATGCTTATCACGGTTTACAATGAAGAGGCAATCAAGGACAAAAACCAGGTGGCTGTAAACACCGCCAACTTTATCAGTGAGCGTCTGATCATCATCGAGAACGAACTCGGAAACGTTGAGTCAAGCCTCGAGTCGTACAAGCAGCGCAACCAGGTTGTTGACATTTCGTCTTCGGCAAATATGTATATGAACGAGTCGCAGAAATACAATGCCGATGCCCTGGAACTTGAAACGCAGTTGCGTCTTGCTCACTTTATCAAGGACTATCTGACCAATCCTACCAAGGAAACCGACCTCATCCCGGCTAACACCGGTATCGGAGACATGAATATCGAAAATCAGATAAGCTTATATAATAACACTAAACTTAAGCGCGACAGGCTTATAGACGACAGTAGCGAGAACAACCCGGTGGTGCAGGAGCTGAACAACTCGTTGCGTGCGATGAAGCAGAACATCATACGTGCCGTTGACAATATGATTGTAAGCCTGAACGTGAAACGCAACGATGCCCAAAACCGCGAGATGAGGGCACAGAACCGCGTAACGTCTATTCCGCGTAAGGAACGTCAGATCCTTTCTATCGAGCGTCAGCAGAAAATCAAGGAAGCCCTGTATCTGTTTTTGCTGAACAAGCGCGAGGAGAACGCTCTCTCTCAGGCTATGGCCGACAACAATGCGCGCGTCATCGACAGCGCCGACGGCAGCGGCGCGCCTATAGCTCCGCAGCGCAACCGCATCATCCTGCTTGGACTGCTCGTCGGTATAGCTCTTCCCGGCGTAGGCTGCCTGCTCGTGCTCTTTATGGACACACGCGTTCACGGACGTAAGGATGTTGAAAAGGTTATTAGCGTGCCTTTCCTCGGTGAGATACCGATGGACAAGGAGACAGACCGCAGTCAGCACGGCTATCAGCTGATAAAGCCCGATGACGACAGCGTCGTGTCAGAAGCTTTCCGCATTTTGCGTACCAATATGTCGTTCATGTCGAAGAAAGACCACCCGACTCAGGTCATCACCTTTACCTCGTTTAACGAAGGTGCCGGCAAGACGTTCATCTCTTTTAACCTTGCCATGAGTTTTGTCTTCGCAAAGAAAAAGGTGGTGATGGTCGACCTCGATATACGTAAGGCCACGCTGAGCTGCCATTTTGGCGACCATCGTAATGGTGTTACCAATTATCTGGCTGACCCGACAGTGGCGTTGGACGACATCATACGTCATCAAGACTCTTTCGACCTTATTCCTTCAGGCGAAATTGCTCCAAACCCTGCCGAGCTGCTTATGGACGAGCGTCTCGACCAGATGATGGCAGAGCTGCGTAAGCGTTATGACATAATCATTGCCGACAACGTGCCTATGGGCATCATTGCCGACGCAAGCATCGTCAACCGTATAGCCGACCTGACAATCTTTGTTGTGCGTGCCGGCAAACTCGACCGCAGACAGCTTCCTGACATCGAGGCTCTCTATGAGGACAAGAAGCTCAAGAACATGGCCTTGGTGCTCAACGGCGTAGATCCTGACCGCCGCGGTTATGGCTATGGTTACGGATACGGCTATGGCTACGGTTATGGTTACGGCAAGCATGGAAAAAAGAAAAAATGAGATCTTAAAACTATAGTTTAATTATTAAAAATTTTATTGCAATGAAAAAAGAACAGAAAGAAAAGTATGAGTCTCCGTCAACCCGGAAGACTCAGGTAAACCTGGAAAACGGGTTTATGACGGCTTCGATATTCGAAGACGATAACAATCAAGACGACGGAGTGACCATTACTGGGCATGAAGTCGGAAACACTGGAACTTATACAGATTGGGACTCCGATTTGAATAATAGTACACAACGGACTTGGAGTAATTAACAAAAATAATCAGTTATGAAAAAAATTGTATATTATTTATGTGCAGCCGTAATGATTGCTTTTAGCGGTTGTCAGGACGATATTGTTGATAATCCAGTGGTTCCTGCACAAACTGGTGAGGAAATCATGTTTGGCTCGGAACTTACGAATATTGGCACTCGTACAATATATGGTGACAATCCTGTGGACGGAGCATATCCTGTATATTGGGAAGATGGAGACCAGGTTGCAATTTATTGCCCCCAGGCAGCTCAGGGAAAGTTGGTTAATTATAAAATTACACCGGCAACAGACAATGCTTCTCATTCATCTGCAGTAACGAAAGTAAATACCGACGAAGCTGGTTTGCAATGGGGAACAGAAGAAGTACATAAGTTTTATGGATTCTACCCTGCAAGTGCCGTTACTGGTACAGAGGATGGTAAAATTGTAGGAGAAATACCTACTGTTCAAGATCCCGTAAAATGGAATAAAACATCTAATGACCAGGGGGGTACAACCTATACAGGTGTTGCCAACACTGACTATGCTTTTATGTGGGCTTATGGTGCTCATAATAAAAAGGATGGTGGCGATGTTGCCTTGATATTCCATCCATGGGTTACCATTCTTGATATTGAAATAAACGGACCTGCAAATGATGGTGAGAAGATCAAGATGTCTTCAGTACAGGTTCGTTCTCTAAATAACGAAGTGTTGAACGGTAAGTTTATTTGTGACATGAATCCTGTTGAAGAAGACCCGTCTAAAGCTCCTACCTATACAGGTCTTGAGAATTTGGCTTCAACACGTAACCAGATTTCTATTGAATTGTATGATAAGGAGACAAAGGATTTTATCACACTGGGACATGGCGACAAAATTGTGGTTAGAGCTTATTTGCTTCCTTCTGATGATGATTATGATACAGGTGGAACCGGTGCAGACCATTCTCAGCTTCAGATACGTGTAGCACCTTTTAACTCTGCAGTGCTTACCCGTACGTTGAATGGTGGTTCGGAAAATGCTTCTGGTATTGTTGCCCACAAAATTAATAGGGTTGTTCTTCCGTATGTAAGTAAGGCTGGTCCAAACTATTGGATGTCTTCTCTTGATCCGGATATCTTTGTTACAGAGCTTTCTCTCCCAGGAAGTAAGATGTCATATCAGACTATTGCTAACGGTGCAAGTGTGCCTTATCAGGGACAGTCTATTGCTGAGCAGTTTACAAATGGTATCCGTGCTTTCCAGATACAAACAGCAAGTACAAACAATCATGGAACTTGGGACACAGGAAGTGCTGAAGACCAAATACTTTATATGACAGTTGCTGGAAATAAAACAGGAACACGTTTTAAAGAAATTGTTGAGGAAATTGCAAAAGGCTTGCAAACAGCAGAAGAAGCAGGTAAGAAAAACGAGTATGCTTTCATTTTGTTGACGGCGGCATTGGGTGAATGTGATAGTTATGGTAGCTATCTCGCAGGAAGTCATGTGGATGGTAATCAGGCATGGATGGATGCTATCAGAAATGAATTAGCAGAAATGACAGCAGACAATGGTACATACAGAATTTATACAGGTGAAATAACACCTAATACCACTATTGCCGATGTTGCCGGACATATTATTATTAAGGTGAACTACAATACAGACGCCATGGGTAATCACCTGTCTACTACTGACAAAATACCAGCTATGTTTGCCCAATGGGGAACTCTTGATGATGTAAGTACAGACTTTACAGAGACTAATGCTTATGCTATTAATACGCTTCGTTGGGGTACATCAAATCATAGTGTTAATTCTAATCTGCAGTGGTTCTATCACGAGGCTACCAGCGTAGGTTATAATAATAATGGTGGTGAGGAGACTTATGATCAGAAAACGGGTAATATTGAGGATATGTGGAATAGGAGTATTCAATATTACAAAAACAGCAATGACCATAGCATGTGGTTCTTGAACGACCTTGGTGGATGTTATGTAAATGGTGGATATGACAGTGGTGAATCGGAGAGAGGTGTAAATGCATGGACACAGGTAGTTGGTCCGTATGCGACAAACTTACTTCAGAATAGAAATGAAGATGCTACATTGGGAATTGTTCTTATGAACTATGCAGATCCTAATGATGAATATACCGGTAACCTGATTCAGACCATCATCAACAACAACTTCAACTTCCAGCTGCGTAAAAAATCAGCCACTACGACAAATTACAATGCCACTTATTCAAATGGCGGAAATGCCGTTGGTTGGGATAAGTAATCACTATTTGACAATGAAACTTTCGCTGAAAGACTCAGCGAAAGTTCATTGTTGAAGAATGTATCATATAAGATAAATGAGTTATCCTATACGAAAATATGCGGCATTAGTAATTGCGTTAGCCTGCTTTGTTTCATGCCAGGACGAGTCTTTGCTCGGCGGCGACGCTGCCGGCAACGTGAAGATTCTTGCACGCATGAGCGGCTCAACACCTACGCGTACTTGTGTTGACGGAGTTACGACAGACGGTTCGGTGGGCATATTGTGGTCGCCGGGCGACCGTATCGGCGTGTATGGAAGCGCCGGAACGGCAAACGCCTTGTTCGTATCTTCAAATACGAGTGCCGCGCCTGAAGCCGTCTTTGCAGGCAATCTGAAGCAGGGCGAATCTCCCTATTACGCCTACTATCCCTATGACGAAGGCAACACTTCGTCGGATGTCTCGGCTATTAAAGGAAACCTGAAGCTTGTTCAGGCATACAATATGGCCGACGGAACGTTAGAGGCCGACTATAAAGTAGGCAAGCCAACGTTCTCATCAGCTGATGGCGGACAATATGAGTTCTCGTTCGAGCATCTGTTCTCCCTTATCAGGTTCAGCATCAACGCCACGGGTACTTTTCTCGAAGGCGATAATCTTGAAAGCATCATCCTGACTTTGCCAGACGGACGCAGGCTCGGCGGCGAGTTTACGTTCGACGCAGCTTCGAAGGCTGTGACATGGACAGGTGCTGCCGACGGGGTGAACCAGCTGACCATGAAATGGAGCGATGCTCCGGCGCTTACGAGCGGACAGGAGCTGACGGGATATATGACCTGTGCCCCTGACATACATCAGAACGACGATATAAAAATCACCATTCTGACACATCAGTACAAGGCAGAGTTCACCCGCCGTTCGCTTGCAGACTTCGCTGCTAACACATGCTACACGTTCCCGCTGACGCTTGCCAACTATTCTGATATGGTTGTAACCAAGCGTCCTGTGTTCAAGAGTTTCTCATTCGATGTAAGTGCCAACAAAGGCAAAATTCTTGGCACCAAATTGGTGTATGAGAACGGAAAGACACAGCCTGTGGCTAATAAGGCAGAGGTGATGACGGTAGGTACTGACAGCGTTACCGGCTGCATACCTTATCTGTTTGACTTCAAGCTGAAGCCCACGTTCACCATACCTGAAGGCATGACCGTAACAGTGGACGGAAAAGCACAGACGAGCGGAGCCGACGAGCAGGACTTCAGCAAGCCGGTGACATATGTCGTGTCTAACGGCGAGGAAGACCGCGCCTATGTTGTTGAGGTTACAAACACCGGGCTGCCGGTGGCTGTGCTTGAGCAGGAAGGCGGCAGCGTCTATTGGGATGAGGCCGGCATAAATGTGCGCGCTAAGGGTGAAGACTGGAGCGTAACCGACCATTTTACGCTCTACAATGCAGATGGAACGGTAGATGTGGAAACTGCTTTATGCGGTTCGCGCCTTCGCGGCAACTCCACGCAGAACTTCCCGAAACTTCCCTTTGCGCTTAAATTCGACAAGAAAGTAGGTATACAAGGACTGCCTACCGACAAGCGCTGGGAGCTGCTTGCCAACTGGATGGACCGCACTTCGCTGCGCAATGCAGTTGCTCTCGACATAGCTCATCGCACGGCCGGTGCACATACTGACGGCCTGGGATGGAGTCCTAATGGTGTGAATGTGGAACTGGTTATCAACGGACGTCATGTGGGAAACTATTTCCTGTGTGAGAAAGTGAAGATTGATGCCGACCGCGTGAACATCAAGGACTGCTATGAGGACGTTGTGGACGGTGGCAACTCCAATCCTTCTGTTGCCGACTGCGGTTATCTGCTCGAGTTTGACGACGCGATGGATGAGGTCAACTGTTTCCGTACAGACCGCGGACTGCCTGTCATGTTTAAGGATGAAGTGCCGGAAAACGGAACGCTGTTTAATGCCATAAAAGATAAGATTGAGGCAATTGAGCAGAATCTGGAAAACGGCAACTACTCTGAAGCCTACAAGCAGCTGGACATCAACTCCGTCATTGACTATTTCTTTGTGCAGGAACTTACGTTCAACGATGAATACAAGCATCCTAAAAGCGTATATATGTACATCGACGGCGAGGATAAGCTGACAGCGGGCCCGGTGTGGGACTTCGACTGGCAGACGTTTATCATTCCGGATCAGGTGCGTGCCTACGGCGGAACTTACGACTGCCGTAACACGGACGAGTGGCTGTATGGGGCTTCGGCGTTGGCCGAAAAACAGTGGCCATGGGGAAATCCTGATTATGTCAACGACAAGCCCTATATGTGGTATCCGCTTCTGTTTAAAGACCCGACGTTCAGAAGTAGCTTACAGACGCGCTGGACGGCTGTTTATGCAGCCCTGCAGGCTGTAGTGGCAGAGATAGACCGGCTGGCACTTCAGAATCGTCTTTCAGATAAGTTCAACTCGGCAATGTGGCCTACCACACGCACTCTGAAAAACGAGTGTGGCGCTGCGTTCAACGGTGATGAGGATATGACCTTCGACCAGGCAATACAGTCGATGAAGAAGGCATATACAGACCGTCTGAACTGGATGAACGCGCAGATAATAAGTGGAAGTTTCGTGACAGACGCAGACTAATGAAAATATCTAACGAATAAAAATTCATAATATGATTAAAAGAACAATCGCGGCAGCCATTGTAGTATTGGCTGCAGGTTCAGCCTTTGCCCAGGCTGAACAAAAGACCAGTTCCACAGAATATGTGGAATACAGCTCAAGTAAATATAAAGTGGAGACAAACGGCTTCTGGAGCAACTGGTTTGTCAGTGTTGGCGCAGGTGGCCAGGTCTACTTTGGCGACCATGACCGTCAGGCTTCGTTTGGCGACAGAATTTCGCCGGCTCTCGATGTAGCTGTTGGCAAGTGGTTCTCGCCGAGCATAGGCGTAAGGCTTATGTATAGCGGCCTTTCGGTTAAGGGTGCTACACAGAAGGGATCTTTGGCTCACAGCACCGGTGAGGATGTGCCCGGAAAGGGAGGCAACGGCTATTGGCTGGAGAAGCAGAAGTTTAATTACTTCAACTTCCATGCAGATGTGCTGTTCAATCTCTCTAACATGATATGTGGCTACAATGAGAAGCGCCTGTATAACCTCAGCGCTTACGGAGGTCTCGGCGTGATGCACGTGTCAGAAGAACCGTCAGCCACAGACATATCAGCACACTTCGGTCTTCTTAACACCTTCCGTCTGTGTTCAGCTCTGGACCTCAACCTTGACCTGCGCGGAACGCTGGTTAACGATGAGTTCGACGGCGAGGGCGGAGGCCGCGGCGGCGAAGGTATGTTCACCGTTGCAGTTGGTCTTACCTATAAGTTTAAACCGCGCGGCTGGGAGCGCAGCAAGGTCGTTACACGTACTGTGTATAACAACGACGAAATCAACGCCATGCGCGAGCAGCTCAACCGCATGAGCGAGGAGAACGCACGCCTGCAGGAAGCTCTCAACCAGAACGACAAAGAGAAGGCTGAGACCATAGTTAAGCAGATAACATCTGCCAACCTCATCGTGTTCCCGATAGGCAAGAGCACCTTGTCTAATCAGGCTCGCGTGAACCTCGGAATGCTTGCAGAGGTAATCAAGCAGGGCGATCCTTCAACGGTTTACACCATCACCGGATATGCTGATGTCGGAACCGGAACCAAGGCCGGCAACGAGCGTCTGAGCAAGAAGCGTGCTGAGGCTGTATATAACTGTCTGGTAAAAGAGTTTGGTGTTAACAAGTCACAGCTCCAGATTGACTATAAGGGCGGTGTGGACAATATGTTCTATGACGACCCGCGCATGAGCCGTGCCGTAATCACCAAGACAAAGTAAATATATCTGTCTGACTTGTTGCGATGCGTACCTGCGTCAGCAACGCAGTGGCGCGAGGGTGTGGCAAGGAGTCAGGGCTGGTTAGCTCATTTTATTGCAGTCGGATTTGCTCTGCTGCCTGAATGTGTTTTCGGGCATACAGCGTCAAGTCTGGTATGAGTTTGTCTGTTTCAATAGCCCCTCTTCGTACACATCCTCGTTTTCTAATTGAAAGTTTTGTGTTCAATCCCATTTGCTGTCTTTTTGGCAGTGAATGGGATTTTTTGTTTTCGGGAGTTTCATCTGTCCGCCATGATTCTGATGAGGCATGCCGAGAACATGATCAAACTGCAATGGAAACAAAACGGCTGGCTGAAAGCATGGACGCACAAAACATATAACGCTATCTGCGGTCTGATGTCAGATTCGCGTTTAAGGGCCAGCATAAGGCTTGTGTGCCTGATATGCTGTTGCCTGGCGGAAAGGCCGTCAGAAGGCGCAGAAATGCTCCGTGTGGGCATGCAGCATAGGGAAGCCTGTGCCGGCCATGCGTGCTGAGGTTATGTCATTGTGCATATCCATGCCGCGTCAGAGCTGCTCATGCTGATAAAGTTGCCGGTTGAACTGCATTATGCTTAATGATTTTTGAGACGTGCCTTGAAGGTATGCCGGCGCCCTGTGTAAAAAAGTCAGTTGCTTTTCTGTTGTTTTGGCTTAGCTGCATCGTAGGTTTTTCTGCACGATTAGACGGTGGAGTATATGCAATAAAAAAGGAGTACCGTTTGGTACTCCTCTGTGATCCGTTTGGGGCTCGAACCCAAGACCCCAACATTAAAAGTGTTGTGCTCTACCAGCTGAGCTAACGGATCATCTTATCCATTCGTTTTGTAAAGCGAGTGCAAAGGTACGGCTTTTTTCTTAAACTACCAAATTATTTTTCAATTTTTTTTAGTTTTTCTTCGTTTTGCACCTTTTCATGGCCTTCTTTGGTGATGTATCGCTGATAATAGGCTATGAGGATGGTGGTGAGGGGCAGGGCGATGATGAGGCCGATGAAGCCCAGCAGGGTGCCCCATACGGAGAGCGACAGCAGCAGTATGGCAGGGTTGAGGCCCATGGCCTTGCCCATGATTTTTGGCGTTACCACCATGTCGCTTATTATCTGTACGATGCAGAACACGGCCACGGCTCCTGCCAGTATTATCCAGAAGTTCTGTCCTGTGTCGGCAGCCTTGAGCAGGGCAAGGAACACTGTGGGGATGAGCGCGAAGGTGTGCAGATAGGGCACAAGGTTCATTATGCCTATCATTATGCCGAGGCCTATGGCCATGGGAAAGTCTATTATGGTGAAGCCTATGCAGAACATGATGCCCATGCAGAGCGACACGAGCGACTGGCCGCGTATGTAGTTGTTTAGCTCGCGCTCCACGTCGCCCATCAGCTCCTGCCAGAACGGACGCACCTTCTGCGGGAATATCTTTATCCATTTGGTGGTGAGTGCCTCATAGTCGAGCAGGATGAAGAACATGTACATGAGCGTTATGAGCGATGCCACCACGCTTATGATGATGTTGGCCGTCTGTCCGAGCACGCTGAATAGCTTTGGCATGGCGCTCCTGATGGCCTCTGTTACGTCTTTCTGCTTGAAGAACTGGTGTATCTCGTGGCGGTTGTCCTCAATCCATTGCCTTATAGTGCTGGGAAAGTTGTTTATGTGCGTCGTCTTGTGCAGATAGCGCGAGAGCACATCGCCCAGCTTGTCGAACTGTTCTATCATCGGCGGAACTATGAGATAGAATATACCCCCTATGACGGCAATGACGAAAATCAGCGCGACGATGATGGACAGCGCCCTTGTGGGCACGTGCATCTTGTACTGGACAAACTTTACGATGGGATAGAGCAGATAGGCCAGCAGCCATGCCACGAAGAACGGCAGCAGCACGTTGCTCAGATAGTTGGTTATGAACAGCACGGCGCCGACAAGCAGGGCTATGAGCATCCAGCGTATGAATTTGTCGAAAGTGATTTTCTCTTCAAGCATATTTTATCGTGTCAATGTGTTTTGTCCTTGTTTTTGTCTTCCTCAAGCGCCTTGCGGTAACATTCGCGGCAGAGCGGTTCATATTCGGCCTGCTCGCCGAGCATCACGCGCTTCTCGTTGTTCACGAGACGGTGGCTGACGTAGGCCAGCGCGCCGCATCTTACGCAGATGGCATGCACCTTAGTCACTTCGTCGGCAATGGCGCACAGGGCGGGTATGGGGCCGAAGGGCACGCCCTTGAAGTCCATGTCGAGTCCGGCCACGATGACGCGTATGCCCTTGTTGGCAAGTTCGTTGCATACGGCCACGAGTCCGTCGTCGAAAAACTGCGCCTCGTCGATGCCCACCACGTCGATGTCTGACGACAGCAGCAATATCGACGAAGACGAGTCGACCGGCGTGCTCATTATGGAGTTGCGGTCGTGGCTGACCACCTCAATCTCAGAATATCGCGTGTCGAGGGCGGGCTTGAAAATCTCCACTCTCTGCTTTGCAAACTCGGCGCGTTTAAGCCTTCTTATAAGTTCTTCGGTCTTGCCCGAGAACATCGATCCGCACACAACTTCTATTCTTCCAGGGCGGTGTGCCTCGCCTGCCAGATTGTTGTTCATTATGGCGCAAAATTACAAAGACGTTTTAAAAATTGCAAAGAAATATAGCGTTTTTTTGCACTCGTGAATTATTTAACTTATATTTGTGGCGAATTATGGGCTTGTTATATATAGTACCCACACCGGTGGGAAATATGGAAGATATGACGCTCAGGGCCATACGCATCTTGAAGGAGGCCGACCTGGTTTTGGCAGAGGACACCCGCACGTCGGGCATACTTCTCAAGCATTTTGAGATAAAGAACCAGCTCTATGCCCACCACAAGTTTAATGAGCACGGCACGTCGGCGTCGATAGTGGAGCGGCTTAAGGCCGGAGCCACGGTGGCTCTGATAAGCGATGCCGGCACTCCCGGCATAAGCGATCCGGGATTCTTCCTGGTGAGAGAGGCTGTCAGTGCAGGTGTAACGGTGCAGTGTCTTCCCGGCGCCACGGCTTTTGTGCCGGCTCTGGTGTCATCGGGACTGCCTTGCGACAGATTCTGTTTCGAAGGCTTCCTGCCTCAGAAGAAGGGGCGCGCAACCAGGCTTGACAGTCTGCGCGAAGAGACCCGCACGATGATATTCTATGAGTCGCCCTACAGAGTGCTGAAGACTCTCGAGCAGTTTGCCGAATATTTTGGCGAAGACCGCAGGGCAAGCGCCTGCCGCGAGATATCCAAGATACACGAAGAGAGCGTGCGCGGCACACTGGCTGAGCTTATAGCCCATTTCAAGGAAACCGAGCCGCGCGGCGAGTTTGTCATCGTGGTGGCCGGCAAGAACGTTAAAGAAAGGAAACCTAATAATTAATAGCATTATGAAAAAGGTATTATTTTTCGCGGCATGTTTTATGGCTTTGGTCGCATGTAACAACGAGAAAACAGGTTCTAATCTGCCTCAGGTAAGCCAAACAGACTCTTTACAGAAGATTATAGAGCAGAAGGACAATGAGATAAACGACATGATGGGAATCCTGAACGATATTGATGAGGGCTTCCGTCTGATTAACGAGGCTGAAAACAGGGTGAGCGTGGCCAAGGACGGCGAGGGTGCCGACAAGAAGCAGCGCATACGCGAGAACATCCAGTTCATACAGCAGCGCCTGGCACAGAACCGCGAGCTGATAGAGAAGCTGCGCAAGCAGGTCAGCGAGAGCTCTGTGAAGGGTGAGGAAATGAAGCGCACAATAGAGAATCTGGTTAAGCAGCTTGAGGACAAAGACCACCAGCTGAAAGATCTCCGCGCACAGCTCGAGGCAAAGGACATACATATCGAGGAGCTCGACATGACAATCAACTCGCTCAACAAGGATGTAAGCAACCTGAAGGGTGAGAGCGAGCAGAAGTCGCAGACAATAAGCAATCAGGACAAGCAGCTCAACACAGCATGGTATGTGTTCGGAACAAAGAAGGAGCTGAAGGAACAGCAGATCCTGGTTAACGGCAAGGTGCTGCAGGGCAACTTCAACAAGAGCTACTTCACAAAGATAGACATCAGAAACTTCAAGGAGCTGAAGCTGTATTCTAAATCGGCAAAACTCCTTACGATGCACCCGTCAAGCAGTTACAAGCTTGAGCGCGACTCTAAAGACCAGTATGTGCTGCGCATAACAAATCCGCAGATATTCTGGAGCACAAGCAAGTATCTCGTGGTGCAGGTTAGATAAATATAGAATATATGTTTCGGAGGTTATACTGCTAATGCCTCTTTGACACGACATAGTTGACGGACAATATCTTGACCATGAGATATTGTCCGCCGTTTTTTATGTATTTCAGATTAGTGGTCTTATATATTCTTCTAGTGTTGTTCACTTGTAATAATAATACGTGAGTTCGACGACTTCGGAACAAATCCAGCTGTGTGTCAATCGTTCTCGTAACATGGATACAAGGTTTCTTAAGAAAATAGCAATATGAGGCATTTGCATCCAAAAGGTTGAAAATTAAATTATCAAAACTCCTGTGCTTGGAAGCGAAGATCACTATTCGCAAAGCTTAGAAAAGTAATATGTTCGACCTGCGCCATATTCTTGAGTTCGCCATTGACAGATTCGATAATGGCCCGTATCTTGAGAAGTGTTTGCTTGAGAATGACATCAATGCTCCTTTAATGTTGCTTTTCAACTTGGTTATAAGTTGTATACCATCCACGAACAATCTCTCAAAAAGATTATTGCTGATGTATTCCTTGTCTCCGACAAGCTTTCCATGGATGAATTCCATAAAAGCTTTGTATTCAAGATGTTTACGGTAATCCACATTTCCGGGGATAATCATGAAATTCAGAAGTTCTCCATGTTCGTTGTATATCAGGTGCAGCATGAATCCGGAGAACCAACCCATGGGGCATTTACCACTTTGTGTTATTCCTTTGAACGTCTTATGAATATGTGTCTTTTGATTCTTGCATATTCGTAAAGGAGTGCTGTCTATGAAGAATATACTGGTATATTTGCCACAAAGCACCTTTTTGATGAACGGTGTCAACGGGATGACTACTTCTTTCTCTAATTCTACAAAGCGGTTATATGAGACAATCTTTGGAAAAATATGGCGCATATCCTTGTATATCTTTTTCTGATAGAAATGCTTAAGACAACGATAGCCCGAATCATGGAAAAGTATAATAATAAGCATGATTTCCGCCTTAAATAAGGTTGAGACACGGTGATATTTGCGCTTTTTAGCAGATTTAAGCGTCTATTTTGTCGTTATGACATCAAAAAACTTGCAAAAATCATCTGCCATATAAAATAATTCTATAACTTTGCTCTCGGTAATCATAGTGATTATTGTTTGTAAATCTTTGTAATTCAGCACTATAAGATTACAACAATTTTTGCTAATCACCAAATTCACAAGAACTTATAATTCGTCGAATTCACGTTAAATATGACGGCAATGACAAGAGTAGAAGCAGAAAAAAGATTGAAGACTATATTCGGAATAGAACATTTCTATGACGAACAGTGGAACGCTATTGACAGGATACTCTGTGGAGAACGTATCCTTATGATTGAGCGTACAGGATTTGGCAAGTCTTTATGCTACCAGTTCCCGGCAACTCAGTTTTCTGGGATAACTGTAATATTTTCTCCATTGATTGCTTTAATGCGTGATCAAGTACGTAGTTTGATTGAAAAAGGAATATCAGCAGCATATATTAATTCTGAACAGTCGCAGGAAGATAATACACTTGTTATAGAAAAAGCATTAAAAGGAGAAATTAAAATACTTTACATCGCTCCCGAAAGACAGGAAAATCAGGAGTGGATTGAAGCTACAAAAAACATGAACCTTTCAATGGTTGTCATTGATGAAGCTCATACTATTTCTACATGGGGACATGATTTTCGCCCGGCTTTCAGAAGAATAATTAATTTGATACAGTTGCTTCCGAAAAATCTTCCGGTATTGGCAACTACTGCTACCGCAACAAAGAGGGTTCAGAAAGATATAGAGGAGCAAATCGGTGGTCGTCTTACAACCATCAGAGGGAGCCTTTCAAGGAAGAACCTCTATCTTCAGGTGATAAGAGTAAACTCTGAAGATGAGAAAATGATTTGGCTTGCATCAAATTTGGGGAATCTAGATGGAACAGGATTGTTATATACAGGTACCAGAGTTGATACAGAAGTATATGCGCATTGGTTGCGGTATTGTGGTATCGATGCCATTGATTATAATGCTGGCTATGACGCTGACACACGTAAGGAAATAGAAAAGGGTTTGATGGAAAACAGATGGAAATGCATAGTCTCTACTAATGCTTTGGGTATGGGTATTGACAAGCCTGATATACGTTTTATCATTCATACTCAGATTCCAGCTTCACCAATACATTATTATCAGGAGATAGGAAGGGCAGGAAGAGATGGATTACCTACAAGGATTATCTTATTTTTTAATGAAAATAAAGGTAAGGAAGATGAACTTCCAGCTGATTATTCATTGCCATATTCATTTATAGAAAGTTCACGTCCAGGGATAAAAAAATATGAAAGGGTAATAGATTTGCTAAAACAAGAACCTCTTTCGGAAAGAGAGATTATGAAGAAGGCAAATCTTAAACAAAATCAGATAAGAGTAATTAAAGCAGATCTTGTTGATCAGGGAATTATTAAGGAAGTTCTGTATGGAACAAAGCAGAAAAAGTATGAATATCAGTATAATGCTAATGAACTTGATGTTTCTAAGTTTGAGGAATTACGAAAGGCTAAAATTAAGGATTTAGATTCTATGGTGGATTATGTCTATACAGATATGCCAAGAATGGAATATTTGTGTAAATTCCTTAATAGCGACGAAGATAGTAAATATACTAATTGTGACAATACGAATATTGAAAAGTTGGAAGTGGAAAATGATGTAGAAATATCTGCAAATTTAGAAGAATTCAGAGACTCCTATTTCCCAAAACTTGAATTGGCCAGTCATACTCTGAAATCTAGAACAGGATTGAAGATTAGAATGCCATATCCCAATGCGGTAGAAGTATTGAGGAATAATGACGTCGTGGGTGAATATATTAATAAAATTAATTATAGTGAATTCAGTGAGGAAGAAGCGTGTGTTTTACGTGATTTGTTAGAAAAACATCTGCATAACGCGTCGAGACTGACTGATGGGTATGCTGCATCTTATTATGGGGTGTCTAATGTAGGAGCAGCTCTGCATAGATCGAAATATGAAGGAGGTGGCGATTTCCCTGATTTCTTATTAAAAAAGACTCTTTCTGTTTTTGGCAAGAAATATAGAGAAATAAAATTCGATCTCGTATTATATGTTCCGCCGACACATTCCGGTGACCTTGTGAAGAACTTTGCGATAAAGTTTGCAAATACTATAAAAGTTCCAATTTCTCATAGCTTAATTAAAACAAGAGAAACAGAGGAACAGAAAATATTTCAGAATTCGTATGGTAAACAAGATAATGTGAAAGATGCTTTTACGATAGAATCTGAGTTGGTAAGAGGTAAAACAATTCTTCTTATAGATGATATTTATGATAGTGGCGCTACATTGAAAGAGATAGGAATAACATTGACAGAAAAAGGCGCCAAATGGATTGTTCCAATAGTAATAGCAAAAACAGTAGGAGGTACGTTATGACAAATCAGGAATTGACATATTGGGTTACTTTGGCACTTATGCCGAAAATATGGACCAGAAGGAAAAATGAAATATATGTAAAATGTTTTAAGCATAATCCTCGAATATCGGTAATTGATTTATTTGAGAACAGATTATGTTGGGATGAATTATTCTTGACGGACGAAGAAAAAGAACTTTTCAGTGCAGCTTATAAACAATTGCCAAACAATTCATTTATTGTAGAAGACATGTTGTCACAAGGATATGAAATCTTGCCCATTCATTGTGATGAATATCCTAAAATATTAAAAAAGAATCTTGGTAAAGCTGCTCCAACTGTAATATTTACTAAGGGTAACAAGGAACTTCTCAATGAATCATCTATGGCAATAGTAGGCTCCAGAAATGCAGACAAAATATCATTACAGTTTACTGATAATGTGGCAAAACGTATTTCTGCTTCAAATGGAGTTGTTGTGAGCGGATTTGCAAAAGGAGTTGACAGACAGGCTCTTGACTCGGCACTCGCAGCGGGCGGTAAAAGTATAATTGTTCTTCCACAGGGAATCATGACGTTTGCATCTGGATTCAAACAGTATTATAAACATATCATTCAGGGACATGTTCTTGTTATGAGTTCGTTTGCTCCTAAAGCACCATGGAGTAAAGAGTTTGCTATGGCAAGAAATCCTATTATATATGGTATGGCTTCGCATATTTATGTGGCACAGAGTGATGATAAAGGAGGAACATGGTCTGGTGTATTGGACGGGTTAAGGAAAAACAGATCCATTTATGTGCGTTGGCCTGAGACGGGAGAAAAGAATGCTAATGTACAGCTTGTTCAAAAAGGGGCTGTGGCTGTAGATATAAATGGTAATACTATCAAACTTGATGCGGAAAAACTGAAAACAGAGGAGCAGAAAAAAACAGAAATACTGAATGATAAGATTGTAAAAATATTGTCATCAGTAGAGTATTGTTCTTCTAAAGATATTCTTATTCGACTTAATATAGGCTGGTCTGATGCAAAGATGAAAAAATTTCTTGAGACTATGTCGCAGGTTGAAAAGAATAAAATAAAGAATAGAGTGTATTACAGTTTAAAAAATAGTAAGTCTAAAAATCTGACTCTTGATTTTGAATAAGATTTTTGTGGCAATAAATACATTGGTATTAAAGACTGTTATAAGTCATTCGTTTGCGATAAAAAACTCGGCCACTTTTGCATCAAAAGTGGCCCATTTACGGGTCGTAAACGATAGGTTAATGATTTGAAACATATATGCATCGTTTTGCTTAATATCCGTGTTGAATTAATTGGGAATTGTGCGGGATGTTAAGTAAAACGGCCCATTTTCCTTTCAGATTTTTGCCCTTTTTAAAGTCAAAGCCTTTTTGACCTCCACGGATTCTGATTTTTATTTATATTATGTTTGTGCACCTCGTCATGATGTCGCAGATAATGCCGTTGTTTATACTTTTGCGCGTGTTTTATATCTGTTATCAAAAAAAACGGGTTTCTGTATCAAAAATTATGGTTTATTGTTGGCAGCTTTAGAAAAAATGCTTATCTTTGTAAAAAGCTACTTGGCTTAAATGTAATAAAATGAAAAACCTGCATATATGACAAAATGTGGCCAACACCGGATCAGCCTACCAGTGATGTTCATCGTTTTGTAGAGGTGATAACCATAAGCCTCTGTGCAGAAAGCACCACATTAAGCAGCATTGGCTTTGTTGCCTGATGAAGGTGCTGTGGAATACAAAAACTTAAAAAGATAGCAATATGGGATAAGGAAGTGTTTTTGAGTAATGCGAAACAGTAATTATGGCGTCGATGTATAAAAGTTTATCAGTTAAAACTTATCGACCATGAAAGGCAATATTTTTATCAGTAAGCTGCTGTTGGCGGTGCTTGTTTCCATGCAGGCTTTCGGCTGCATTTATGCACAGGACAGCGGATTTAAATTGAAAGGCCGTATATGCGAGAAAGACGGCAAATCGGGCATTGGATATGCCACAGTGAAAGTATATAATGACACCGACAGCGCGTCGGTGTATCGCGGAGTGGCCGACGAGGCCGGAGCGTTCAGCATAGGCAGCGTGGCAGCCGGCAGCTATCGTGTGGCTGTTACATGTGTAGGCTATGAGGATTATGCCGCACGCGTAAATGTAGGTGCTGACACCGACATGGGCACGATAACGTTAAGCGAAGACAAGAACATGCTTGACGGAGTGACGGTTATGGCCGACTACTCGAAAGTGAAACCTACGGGCGACGTTGTCGTCAAGGTGAAAGGCAATCCTATGGCCAAGGGCAAGACCCTGATCAACTTTATGCGCTATCTGCGCGACCTGGATGTTACAAACAACAGTATAAGTGTGCGCGGCAGAGAAAACACCCTTATATATGTAGACGACCGTAAAGTGAGCTTCGAGCAGCTCAAGTCTATCCCACCGTCAATGATCGACCGCATAGAGATAATACCTCATGCCGACGCGTCTTACGGAGTGAATGCCACGGGAGGCGTAGTGAAGGTGTATCTGCGCAGCGAGGGCGGACTGCTCGGTTCGGTGTCGCTGTATGGCGAGGCCGACTATTATTCGCCGGTAAGGTTTTCTCTGGGATTTAATCTTCTTTACTCTAAAGGAAAGATAAGCATCGGAAACTTCTTTAACTCGCGCCCTTATGAGCGTTACAGGCCGGAATATTCAGAGACAAGCATATATGAAGGCGTGAAGGACGAAACGCATATAAAGGGCGTCAACTACGGCAGGTCGCTTGATGAGAATCTTTCGTTCAGATACTCGTTCAACAAGTTCGACCGCATCGACGTTTATGGCGGAGTGGGCGTCGGCAGCGGCGACAGCCGTCAGACCAGCATCGGCAGCGATTCGGAAACGAAGATGAACACCGACAACAATCATAGAGACTATAACGCCGGACTGCAGTTTCAGAAAGGTCTGTCGGACGACGGGCGAAGCTATTTCATGCTGAAGACCGAATATAACAAGAGTTTCGAAAATACCGACAACCGCTATGTGGTAGACATCACGTCTGACAAGGCACACAGCAAGTATAACCTCGACGGCGTTTCGGTTGAGCCTTATGTTTCGGTCGGTCTGACAAAGAGGTCGACGCTTTCGGCCGGATTTAATTATTATTATCTTATAGACCGGCATCAGAACAGGGGCACAGAGACTCTAGGCTATGTTTCGGACATGCACTTTGTCAATAAGGGACACGACTGCGCTGCGTGGGCAAGCTATGGCATCACTATAGGCAAGCTGTTCATGAGGGCTGCGCTGAACTATATATGGGGCGAGCAGATATATAAAGACTATCTTGCTCCTGAAAACAATGTCAGAAATATAGAGAGAGGCTTGTTCCCGACTTTTGTCCTGCAGTGGGACATAAATCGGGAGAAAAGGCGCTTCCTCAATATAGGCTATTTCCGCTATTACTCTTATCCCAACTATAATTACCGTTCGCCGGAGGTGGTATGGCAGAACAGCAAACTTTACAGCGTGGGTAATCCGTCGCTGAAGATGCAGACGTACAACCAGCTGCAGGTATATTTCTCGCTGAACAGGTCGTGGTCGGCAGATTATCTTATGAATTTCGGCAACGACTTGGTTAAGGTGCTGATGCAGCCTGACGGAAGCCGCCCGGGCGTATATTTTACGCGCCCTGAGAATGCTGGCGACAGGATGTATCACAAGCTAAGGCTTACATATTCGGGCCGTCTTTTCGGCTTCTGGTACAGCCGCAACACTCTCGGGGCAGTGTATATGCAGGAGAAGATGCCGGGACGAAAGGTGTGCAACGCCAACATCTCGTTCAGTACTGACAACGATTTCACTCTGTACAAGGGAATAGGCCTTACCATGGCAATGAGTGCTACGAGCAAGACCGAAACGCTGAGCTATGAGAACAACGCGACATATACGATAGACTTCGGTGCCTATGCTTCGCTGCTGAAAGACAAGCTGTCGCTTAACTTTGTATGGGGCAACGTGTTCTACAACAAGAATAAGATGAAAATGTATGGTGACGGATGGGAGGTTACGCGCCTGACGCTGCACTCGAGAACGCGCCTTATGCTTACGGCAACATGGAATTTCAGTCTTGGCGCTAAGATAAAGAAGACCAGTCTGCCTACTTCTGACGGCATGCACAGGCAGACGCCTACGTTGTGATTCCGCCGGGCTTAAGTCATGTAGGGCTTATAATAAACAGCAACCTTACAGTCTTGATATTAACACAAAGAATGTGCCGGCAAACTTATGCCGGCACATTCTTTGTATTTATTGTATGAGATGTTTTTATCTTATTTTTGGCAAGGACAGATGAGACTTGATATGGTCTGATGATGACGGACTGAACTGACGTTTATCTCTTTCCCTTGAAAAACTCCTGCATGAGGGTTCTGCATTCCTCCTCAAGCACGCCTGCAGTAACTTCGGCTTTAGGGTGAAGAGCCTTTGGAGCGTAGATGTGAAATCCGCGCTTGTCGTCGCTTGCGCCGTAAACCACTCGCTTTATCTGTGCCCAGCCGATGGCTCCGGCGCACATGGGGCACGGTTCAACGGTTACGTAGAGCGTGCAGTCGGTGAGATACTTGCCGCCCATGAAGTTCTCGGCAGCTGTTATGGCCTGCATTTCGGCGTGTGCAGTTACGTCGCACAGCGTTTCTGTAAGGTTGTGGGCACGCGAAACTATGCGGTCTTTACACACGATGACGGCTCCTATAGGTATTTCGCCGGCCTCTCCTGCCGCCTCGGCTTCCGCCAGAGCCTTGCGCATAAACTGTTCGTCCTTCTTCTGTTGTGTCTCCTGCTTGTTGTCTTCGTGGTTGTTAAAGCCGTTGTTTGTCATATCTTTGTTTTTGTGCAAAAATACAACATTTCGCAATAACAGCCTTTGGTGTATAGCAGAAAAGTTGTATTTTTGCATTACAGCCGCGGCATTGCAGTTGCTGAAGATGTTGCTGCACGGCGGCTCAACATTTCAAAACAACATGAAAAACTCATGGCAGAGCATAACAATATAGGCCGTTGGGGCGAGCAGAAGGCAGCCGAATATCTTGAGCAGCACGGCTTCAGGATAATATGGCGCGACTGGCGCGACGGCCACCGTGACATCGACATTGTGGCAATCGACGCTGACTGTCTGGTGGTTGTTGAGGTGAAGACCAGGCGCAATGCCGACTTTATGGCGCCCGAACAGGCTGTCGACGCCCGAAAGATACGCAACCTAAGTCTGGCTGCGGCAAAGTTTGTCAGGGCCAACAACATTGAGATGCCCGTGCGCTTCGACATCGTGTCGGTTACGGGCGTGCCCGGAGGGCCGTGCGAGATTAACCATATTGAGGATGCTTTCTTACCCCTGTCTTATTGAAAAATGGAAGATATAAAGATAATAAAGGTTGACGAAACCAGCTCGACAAATGTTCTTATGCGCGAATACTCCGGCGAAGAAGGCCGGCTTATGACCGTGGGCGTTGCCGCCTTTCAGTCGGCAGGGCGCGGTCAGGGCGAAAACAAGTGGGAGAGTGAGCGCGGCAAGAACCTTACGTTCAGCATAAAGGTTTATCCCGTGGCGGTGCCGGTTATGCGCCAGTATGTCATGCTCGAGGCCGAGTCGTTGGCCATACGTGACGCTCTTGCCGGATATGTCGACGACATCACGATAAAATGGCCGAACGACATCTACTGGCGTGACAAGAAAATCAGTGGCACTCTCTCTGAATGTACTATCAGTGGAAGCCACGTAGGCAGCTGTATTCTCGGCACAGGCATCAATCTCAATCAGCGTGAGTTTGTGAGCGATGCGCCAAATCCGGTATCGTTGTCTCAGATATTGGGCCGCGACATTGACGCCGATGAGGTGCTCGGTGTGCTTCTCCGCCGTTTCGAGGTTTATCTCGGCATGGTCAATGAGGGCCGTTATGACGAGGTGGCGTCGCTTTATTCTGCCGCTCTCTATCGCCGCAGCGGCCGTCATGCCTATAAGGATGCCGGCGGCGACTTCATGGCGGAGCTTGAATGTATCGAGCCTGACGGCCATCTTGTTCTTCGGCGCAGTGACGGCAGCCTGAGCAGATATGCGTTTAAGGAGGTGAAGTATGTTTTATAATGAAGTAGTTAAAGTAGTTAGAAGTAGTTAAAGGAGTTAAAGTCATATGCATTGTTGACAAAAACATTACTGGTAGAATAGAAAATATTATTTTTAATGCAGCATCAATTTTTAATTATACAAATATTGCTGACTGCACAGAATAAAGATATTGTCACAAAGCACATACAGCAACAAAGCATATGACTTTAACTCCTTTAACTACTTCTAACTCCTTTAACTCCTAAACGATAAATAATTAATGACTAAATAATTATGGCAAAGTACAAAAGAATTTTATTGAAACTTAGTGGCGAAAGCCTGATGGGAAAACAGAACTTCGGCATCGACCCGGAGCGTCTCGGCGACTATGCGCGCCAGATAAAGGAAGTGCACGAGATGGGCGTGCAGATTGGTATCGTTATCGGAGGCGGCAACATCTTCCGCGGACTCAGCGGTGCCGGCAAGGGCTTCGACCGCGTTAAGGGCGACCAGATGGGTATGTGTGCAACGGTTATCAACTCGCTCGCATTAAGCTCTGCTCTCGGTGCTGTAGGCGTAAAGACAAAGGTGATGACGGCTATACGCATGGAGCCGATAGGTGAGTTCTACAGCAAGTGGAAGGCCATCGAGGCTATGGAGGCAGGATATGTGTGCATATTCTCTGCCGGAACAGGTTCTCCTTACTTCACAACCGACACAGGCTCGTCGCTCCGCGGTATTGAGATTGAGGCCGACGTTATGCTCAAGGGTACACGCGTTGACGGCATCTACACTGCTGACCCGGAGAAAGATCCTACTGCAGTGAAGTTTAAGGACATCACTTACGACGAGATTTATACACGCGGACTGAAGGTGATGGACCTTACTGCCACAACAATGTGCAAGGAGAACAACCTGCCTATCTATGTGTTCAACATGGACGTTGTGGGCAACCTGAAGAAGGTTATGGACGGCGAGGAGATTGGTACGCTGGTTCACAACTGATAGCATCATAAATGCACAAGCCGCTTACGCTGCTGTCTTATTTGCATTTTTTTCTGTACGGCAGACAGCACGATGCGTAGGCGGGCACATCCGTTGAAATTGAGGATGTATCTTCATTAATATAAAAAAGAAACCGTTGCCTCTTTGCGCATAAATGTCTGTGCTTGAGGCAACGGCTTCTTCTTTTTTTTATGTCTTAAAGGGCTTACATGTCGAGAGTAATGCCCTTGTTGTCAATCTTCTTATATTCTTTTCCGTTCACTGTTACGTTTGCAGAGTTACGTGCGCTGAAGGTCTTTCCCTTCGACTTGACGTTGATGTCCTGCAGCTTAACGCCGTCAGTGTTGTTGATTACGATACCCTCTTTGGCGTTGTTTACCTCGAGGTCGGTTATCGTTATGTTCTTCACCGGCATCTCGGGCAGTCCGTTGAAGTAGGCTGCACGGCGTGCTGTGCGGCATATTACATGGTTGATGTTGATGTCGCGGAAGCAAGGTGTTGTCTCGTCTACCTTTATCTTCTTCACGTTCTGCTGTTTTGCCTCGTCGCCGTCGGCAAGAGCCTCTACTGCCGACTTGCCTCCGTAGTAGAGGTCGAAGGTTATTGCGTCTGTCTGGATGTCGAACATTGAGATGTTGTTGATGTAGATGTTCTCAACCACGCCGCCGCGTCCGCGTGTGCTCTTGAAGCGCAGGCCCACGTCAGTGCCGAGGAACTGGCAATCGGAAACATAAATGTTCTTCACGCCGCCGCTCATCTCGCTGCCTACAACAAAGCCGCCATGGCCCTTGAACACGGTACAGCCGTTAATCAGTACGTTCTCGCAGGGTATTCCGCGCTTGCGTCCGTCGGCGTCCTTACCGCTCTTGATGCAGATGCCGTCGTCGCCAACGTCGAATGTAGAGTTAACTACCAGCGCGTTCTTGCACGACTCAAGGTCGAGTCCGTCGCCGTTCTGTGCAAATGCCGGGTTTCTTACCTGCACATCCTCTATCAGCACATTCTCGCACATCAGCGGATGAATGTTCCATGAAGGAGAGTTCTGGAAGATTACGCCGTTGAGCCATACGTTCTTGCAGCCCACGAGGTTTACCATCACGGGGCGCAGGAAGTGCCTGATGCTATGCCATTCGGCGTCGCTCAGATTACCCTTGGGCACGTTCATGTTGCTCATTGAGTCGCCTTTAAGCGCACCTTCAGAAGGGAACCAGAACTTAGGATTCTTGAATGCTCCGCCGCGTGAAGTAAACTCTTTCCATTGCTTGTCGGTAACCTTCTCGCGTTTCACCGGGCGCCAGTATTCTCCGTTGCCGTCTATCACTCCGGCTCCGGTTATCGCCACGTTTACAAGGTTGTGCCCCGATATGGGCGACTGGCAGCGGCGTGTGTTCAGTCCTTCGAACGACGCATCTATAAGCGGATAGAGGTCGATGTCGGGCGAGAACAATATCACTGCACCCTTGTTGAGGTGAAGGTTGATGTTGCTCTTGAGAGTTATAGGACCGGTGAACCAAACACCCTGCGGCACAACGAGCTTGCCGCCGCCCTTTTTCTCAAGTGCCTCAATGGCCTTGGCAAAAGCATCGGTACAGAGCGAAGATCCGTCGCCTTTAGCTCCGAAGTCTTTCAGGTTAACCTCGTTGTCGGGAAACACGGGGGCTGTAACCTGTTCCATCTTGAAGGGCAGATTCTCATACAGACAGCTGTATTTGTCTGTGCCGGTGGCGCTTGCACCAAGTGTAAGCAGGCATGCGCACACCAAAAAGAAGATTTTTCTCATTTATTTTTATTGGTTTAAGTTAGTAGATTCATGTAGTTTTATTATTGCCGGGACGGCCGCAGGAGCTATTTCTCCTCTTCATAGTCGACATATTCTCCTTCGTTTTTCGAGAATATCTTGCGGTTCATCTCGTCGGGCGTGCGCCGGTCGATAATTATTTCGTCGTCGCCTGATGTCTGTCGGTACTGCTGCCGGCCCTGTCCGTTGCCGTTGTCCTGGCCCCTGAAGCCCTTAAACTGTTTCTTCACACTGTGGAAAGTGCGGTATATCTTGTAGGCAACCACGCCTACGACGATGAATATTCCGAGCAGTATTATGAATAAGAAGTTTAATAAAGCAGCAATCATTATTTGTTCTTTGAATTAAGATAAACCGATAATATTACATACCATGCGATTATTATGGCGAAGGCAGAGATGCCGAAGATGATGAGCAGCGGCACGCAGGTTATAAGGAAAATGTATTTAACCTCGTTGCCTTTCCATCCCCATTGCTTAAACTTAAGGGCAAACATCGGAATCTCGCTCACCAGCACATAGCTGCAAAGGAAAATAAGCAATATTACGGCCGGCACCATCCACGGCGACGACTCGAGCACGTCGGCAGCTCCCACGATGAGCGAGCCCCAGAACAGGGCGTTGGCCGGCGTGGGCATGCCTATGAACGATGTGGTCTGACGCTCGTCAAGATTAAACTTGGCAAGGCGCAGCGCCGAGAACGCAGCCATGACGAAGGCCACGAAGGGCAGCACCGGGCGCAGCGGCTCGAGAAACGACGGATAGTCCATCACGCCGAGCTGATAGAACACCATCGTGGCCGGCGCCATGCCGAACGTGATGTCGTCGGCAAGCGAGTCGAGCTCCTTTCCGATGGGAGACGACACCTTTAGCAGGCGTGCGCTCATGCCGTCGAAGAAGTCGAACACGGCACCCAGGATGATGAACGTCAGCGCCATCTTGGGCTGTCCGCCGAAGGCGTAAGCCGTGGCTATGCAGCCCGAGATAAGGTTGCAGCACGTGATAGTGTTCGGAATATTTCTTACTATGATGTTTGCCATAACGTAGCGTAGTTATCGGCCGTGTACTTTCATTCGCAGAAAGGGCGGCTGTTATGTTTATTTAAGCCGTGCAATAATCGTGCGGTTGCCTGTTGTAGCCTGTCCCATCTTCACGCAAACCTCAGTTCCGAGTGGCAGATACACGTCAACGCGCGAACCGAACTTGATAAATCCGAGATGCTCGTCGATGTAGCAGTCTTCTTCAGGCTTGGCGTAGGTTACGATGCGTCGTGCCACCGCACCTGCTATCTGGCGGCACAGCACTTCGGTGCCTTCGGGAGTCTCGAGCATCACGTCGGCGTGCTCGTTCTCCTCGCTGGCCTTTGGCAGCCATGCCTTGTGGTAGTTGCCGTTCTGATGATGAACGAATTTCACTTTGCCGTCAACCGGGAACCAGTTGGCGTGAACGTTGAACAAGCTCATAAAGATGCTTATCATGAGACGTTTGTCGTGAAAGTACTCATCTTCAAAAACCTCCTCGATAACCACCACTTTTCCGTCTGCCGGAGCCACTACCACCTTCTCGGTCTCGCCGTCGAAGTAGCGCTTGGGGCATCTGAAGAAGTTTACCACTATGGAATAGATTACGCCGAAGACGACGACAAAGCTCCAGAACGGAATTTTGTTGTCGACATAGAACCACAGAATCAAGGCTATGGCCACAAACGCAGTCAGTCCGTAGACCAGCGTGTCAGTGCCCTCTCGATGAAGTCTTACATTCTTAAGTTTCTTTATTCTTTTTCCCATAGTAAAGTTTGAAGTGGAAAATTATTTGCAAAGGTACGCCTTTTTTGTGTAATTGGCAAATTTTTTGCATTATTCTTTAATAAATACACATTGTCCGGCAGCTGCGGCTTAATCGGCTGATAGTTCGATTTTTATTGTTTGCTCTGCTGTCCTGTTGCGGTTTTCGTTCTCGTTTGCTCCTTCTGCGGGTGTCCTGCTGAAGCGGCCGGGGCATGTCCTTGTTTCAGCTTTCGTGTGTCATGCCTTTTATGCTTGATGTCAGGTGTCGCCGATGTGTAATGTGATGCTGCGCGGATTCACATTGTCGCAATATTCGCCGTGTTGCCTTACATTCTGATTTTGCCTGACGCTCTCATTCTGAAGTATTTGAAAATAAAAATAATTCGGACGGAAATATGGGCTGAAATCGTGTGCAAACATAAATGCGTTGATGTCAGAGTGTTGTATGGTTATGGCGGTCTGTGTGCATAAAATTTAGCCTGAAAACGGCTGAAATACCATGAAATTCGGGTTAAAACGGCTGCAAACCATAATGCCGGACGAGGCTTTTCAGCTTATAAAAGCTGCCCTTTCGCTGTGTAAGAGCATGCTTTTCGGTGAATTGTCTGCCGCTTTACGGTCTTTCGGGCATGTTTTTATGCCTCGGCGTTTCTATTTCGTCTGAAAATCCAGACATAATCATGATGACACAATGCAATGATAATGGCCGGTTTGCCTGTCAAAGTAACATCTCCGTAAACGCTCGTGGCTGCTGCCGTGCGTGTGTCCGTGCGGTTGTCAGGGCGTGTGCATGCATGTCGTATAAACATAAAAAACAATCTGCATAAGATAATTTTCACATTATTATTTTGGCTGTTTCAGTTTTTCAGAATAACTTTGACGCTCTAAAAGCGCAAATGTAGTTTATGCAAGATTTCGTCCATTTACACGTACATACTTATTACTCCATTCTTGACGGACAGTCGAGCGTGCAGAAACTTGTAGACAAGGCTGTGGCCGACGGCATGAAGGGCATGGCCATAACCGACCACGGCAACATGTTCGGCATAAAGGAGTTTTACAACTACTGCAAGAAAGTCAACGGCAAGCTGAAGGCCGAGGGCAAGGAGCCTTTCAAGCCCATATTCGGCTGCGAGATGTATGTGGCACGCCGTACAAAGGACGACAAGGAGAAAGAGAAGGGCGACATGGGAGGATACCACCTCATAGTGCTTGCAAAAAACTACAACGGATACAAGAACCTTATTAAGTTGGTTTCGCGCGCGTGGGTAGACGGCTATTATATGCGTCCGCGTACCGACCGCGCCGATCTTGAGAAGTATCACGAAGACCTCATCGTCTGTTCGGCATGTATAGCCGGCGAGGTGCCCGCAAAGATTCTCAAGGGCGACATGGAGGGGGCACGCGAGGCCATAGAGTGGTATCACCGCGTGTTCGGCGACGACTATTATCTCGAGCTTCAGCGCCACAGAGTCACCAATCCGCATCAGCGCGCCAACCGCGAGACTTATCCGCTGCAGGTGCGCGCCAACAAGGCTCTGATGGAGCTGGCGGAGGAGTATGGCATAAAGACCGTATGCACAAACGACGCCCACTTCGTTGACGAAGAGAACGCCGAGGCCCACGACCATCTGCTCTGTCTGTCTACGGGCAAGGACCTCGACGACCCTAACCGTATGCTCTATTCAAAGCAGGAGTGGTTTAAGACGCGCGAGGAGATGAACGCCGTGTTCAGCGATGTGCCCGAGGCACTTAGCAACACGCTCGAGATACTCGACAAGGTTGAGACCTACAGCATTGACCATGCACCTATCATGCCGTTCTTCCCCATACCTGAAGAGTTTGGTACGGAGGAGGACGTGCGCCGAAAATATTCAGAGAAACAGCTCTACGATGAGTTCACTACCGACGAGAACGGTGAAAATCCGCTGCCGCCCGAAGAAGGCGAACAGAAGATAAAGCGCCTCGGCGGCTACGAAAAGCTGTACCGCATAAAGTTTGAGGCCGACTATCTGGCCAAGCTTGCCTACGACGGAGCAAAGCGCCTGTATGGCGACCCGCTGCCCGAGGAGGTGGCAGAGCGAGTGAAGTTTGAGCTGCACATTATGAAGACGATGGGTTTCCCCGGTTACTTCCTTATCGTGCAGGACTTCATCAACTCGGCGCGCGACGAGCTCGGAGTGATGGTTGGCCCGGGACGTGGTTCAGCCGCCGGTTCGGTTGTTGCCTACTGTCTGGGTATTACGAAGATAGACCCTATTAAATACGACCTTCTGTTTGAGCGTTTCCTCAACCCCGACCGTATATCGTTGCCCGATATCGATACCGACTTCGATGACGACGGACGCGGAAAGGTGCTCGAATGGGTGGAAGACAAATACGGACACGACAAGGTGGCGCACATCATCACCTACGGCACCATGGCCACAAAGAACTCCATTAAGGACGTGGCGCGCGTGGAGAAGCTGCCGCTCGACGTGTCTAACCACTTGTGCAAGGCCATCCCTGACCGTCTGCCCGACGGCCTGAAGATGAACCTGCCCAACGCCATTAAGTGCGTGCCCGAGCTGCGCGAGGCTGAGGCAAGTCCCGACCCGCAGCTCAGCAATACGATAAAATATGCAAAGATGCTTGAGGGCACCGTGCGCGGAACGGGTATACACGCCTGCGGAACCATCATCTGCCGCGACGCCATCAGCGACTGGGTGCCCGTCAGCACGGCCGAAGACAAGTCGGACCCGGGCCACAAGCTCCTTGCCACACAATACGACGGACACGTCATCGAGGAGACCGGACTGATAAAGATGGACTTCCTCGGACTCAGCACTTTGTCCATACTTAAGGAGGCTGTAGAGAACATACGCTTCACGCAAGGCATAGAGGTAGACCTCGACAACATACCTATCGACGACGAGCTTACCTATAAGCTCTATCAGGAAGGCCGCACCGTGGGCACATTCCAGTTTGAGTCGGCCGGCATGCAGAAGTATCTGCGCGAGCTTAAGCCTACCGTATTTGAGGACCTCATAGCCATGAACGCCCTCTATCGCCCCGGACCTATGGACTACATCCCCTCGTTCATTGCCCGAAAGAACGGCAAGGAGGAGATAAAGTATGATATTCCCTGCATGGAGAAATATCTGAAGGACACTTACGGCATCACGGTGTATCAGGAGCAGGTCATGCTTCTGTCGCGTCAGCTTGCCAACTTCACCCGAGGCGAGAGCGACGCTCTGCGTAAGGCCATGGGTAAGAAGAAGAAGGACATCGTCGACGCCATGAAGCCTAAGTTTATCGAGGGCGGAAAGAAAAACGGACACGACCCGAAGGTGCTCGAGAAGATATGGGCCGACTGGGAGAAGTTTGCTTCTTACGCCTTCAACAAGAGTCACGCCACGTGCTATTCGTGGGTGGCTTATCAGACGGCCTATCTCAAGGCCCACTATCCGGCAGAATTCATGGCAGGCAACATGAGCCGATGCCTTAACGACATAACGAAGATAACCAAGCTGATGAACGAATGTCAGGCTATGGGCATAGCCTGCATGGGTCCTGACGTTAACGAGAGCCGCCAGAAGTTCAGCGCCAACAAGAAAGGCGAGGTGCGCTTCGGCCTCGGAGCCATCAAGGGCATGGGCGACGCCGCTGCTCAGGCCATCATCGACGAGCGCGAGAAGAACGGACAGTATAAAGACATATTCGACTTTGTGCAGCGCGTCAATCTCTCGGCCGTTAACAGCAAGGCGCTCGAGAGCCTTGTGCTCAGCGGAGCGTTCGACGGCTTTAAGATCAAGCGCGAGAGTTTCTTTGCGCGCAATCCTGACGGCCGCACGTTCCTCGAAACCCTTATGCGCTACGGACAGGTGTATCAGCAGGAGAAAAACGAGTCGCGTCAGTCTCTGTTCGGAGCGATGGAAGAAGTGGAGATTGCCACTCCCGCCATACCTCAGGCTGAGTCGTGGAGCGCCATAGAGAAGCTTAACCGCGAGCGCGACCTCGTGGGCATATACCTCTCGGCACATCCGCTCGACGAGTTTGAGTTTATCCTCAAGAACCTTTGCAACACCCAGTGCCAGGAGCTCAACGACCGCATCGAGCTGTCAAAGAAGCAGGAGGTGGTGCTGGGAGGCATCGTCACGGCCGTTAGAAGCAAATACACCAAGACCGGCAAGCCGTGCGGCTTTGTCACCATTGAAGACTTCGACGGCTCGGGCGAACTTGCCCTGTTCGGCGAGGAGTGGGGTAAGTGGCGCGGAATGCTTATCGAAGGCTGCACGGTCATGGTCAAGGCACAGTTTGTGCAGCGCTTCCGCAACAGCGACATGATGGAGATGCGTATAACCGACATACAGTATCTGCAGACCGTAAAGGACACACAGATAGAGAAGATAACCATATCGCTTGAGGCTGACAAGCTGGACGACACCACCGTGTCTGACCTTGTTACGATAATAAAAGACGCGCCGGGCACCACGCAGTTGTTCTTCCAGGTGCGCGAGACGAGCAACAGCAAGCCCTTTGTGCTGCGCAGCCGCAAGGAGAAGATAGACATCAGCAAGGAACTGATATCCTTTATTAAAGGATGCGAGGCGCTCGACTATAAAATAAACTGACAAATATGATTGCCCGCCACGATGTGTGACAATTGGCCGCAAAGGCTCTGTCAGAGAAAATATGGCATAATGTTTGTTGGCAAAACAGTAGAAGACAAAACCTAATTATTAACATAATAAATTACAAAAGAAAGATGGAAAAAATTACAACAGAGAACTTTGAGAGTCTGAAGAATGGCGCACTGCCTTTAGTAGTTGATTTCTGGGCTACATGGTGTGGTCCTTGCCGTGCCATCGCACCTATCGTTGAGGAGCTGGCTAACGAGTACGAAGGCAAGATTGTTGTTGGTAAATGCGACGTAGAGGAGAACGACGACATCGCCATGGAGTTTGGCATCCGCAACATTCCTACAATACTGTTCATCAAGAACGGTGAGGTTGTAGACAAGTTTGTAGGTGCAACAACAAAGGCAAAATTGCAGGAGAAGTTTGAGTCTCTGCTGTAATAACACGCCTGAAGATATTTTTTAGTGCGGAGCGGCTTTAATGTTATTAATGCCGCTCCGCATTTTTTGTATGTCATAGCATGGTTGTATGCATGGCACGTGCAGGTGGCGGCGCTTTGTGATTTTGTGTTTTTCTGAAAAAAAACAACCGCGGCATGCAGTATTTTCGTCCTTTTTATATCATATATAAAGGGCACCTGCGGCGCCCGGTACGTAGATATGGAAACAGAAGAACTTGTCAGAAGATGTAAGGATGGTGACAGAGGCGCCTTGGCGCTTCTGTATCAGACCTATTCCGGCAGGTTATTCAGGCTTTGCGCAGATATCGTTAAAGACAAAGACGCAGCCCGGGACCTGCTCCACGACGGCTTTATCATAATATTCTCGTCGATAGGCTCGCTGCGCAGTCCTGCCCGCCTTGAGGTATGGATGAGCAGGGTGATGGCCAATCTTGCCGTGAAATATCTCAACGACAGAAAGAACCGGCCTGTGGCCGGAGCTGTGGCAGACGTGCCGGTTGAGGCTGAAGAAGGGCAGGGCGGGTGCGACATTCCGTTTGATGAGCTTATGCGCATGATCGACATGCTGCCCGAGGGCTACCGCAACGTGTTCCGCCTGTCGGTGCTCGAAGGCCTGTCGCACGACGAGATAGCCCGTATGCTAGGCATCAGGCCGCGCACGTCGTCTTCACAGTTGCTCAGGGCACGTGTCAGTTTGCAGAAGATGATAACGGCCTACAGGGCCCGCCTCGTTCTGCTGTTGGCCGCAGTGGCCGTTTCGGTAGTGACGTTATTGCTCCGGCAGCCGTTCAGACGGACAACCGGAGTTGACGTGGCGTCTGTCGGAACAGCCTGCCATGCAGCCGGTGGCAGCTGCGCAGGCCCCGTGGCAGATATGCATGCCGCACCGTCGGCAGAGGGAAATGTCGTGCGGAGGCTCCATGCCGAAGACTCTCTTGGCGCAGGGCTTTGTCTGTCTTGTCCTGCCGACACCTTGCGTGCTGATGCCCTTGCCGAAAGTGTTGACGCCCTGTGCCGCATTGCCGGCAGCGGATCGGCCGTAGCCGTTGAGCCGTCGCTTGTCATGGCAGATGTGGCTCCTGCCGACACTTCATGTGTTAATGTCACAACAAAGAGCCATGACGGCTGGCTGCTCGGATTCAGTTCGATGATGGAAAGGGCGTCGGACGTGATAATGCCGCGCATAATCGAGGTTATAGAACATGCTGTAGGCTCGGGCACGAGGGTGGAGATTGAAACCTGGGAGCAGCTCGTACATTATCTCACTTATGATGTCGGCGAGAGTCTTGACCCGATAGAGCGCGACGTTCTTCTGCGCATAGCGCTTATGAACAGTGGCAAGATTGTTACGCACAAGAACTATGAAAAGCCGCTGCAGCTGGGGCTCAACTTCAACCGGCGTCTGTCTGACAGATGGAGCCTTGACATGGGACTGCGCGTTACACGGCACACCACCAACATGCTTACAGGCAGTTCTGACACGACAAACATCAGCGAGCGTCAGCGCATATTCTATGTCGGCATGCCCGTAAATGCCACTTACACGTTTATGAGGCGCGGCCGTATGTCTGCCTATCTGACTGCCGGCATGGCTATTGACGTTCCGTTCAGTGCAAAGTCAGACAAGCTTTACAACATCGACGGCAAGACAGAGTTCAGCAGGTCTGTTAGCCTTGGCTTCACCGGACTACAGTGGTCTGTGGGTGCTGGCGTCGGCATGGCTTATGAGATTGCGCCGCATCTCGAACTGTTCTTCAGTCCGCGTATAACGTGGTATATCCCTAACGGCAGCAAGGCCGAAACCCAGTGGACCGGCAAGCCCCTGCAGCTATCCCTGCCTTTCGGTATCCGCATCAGTTACTAAGCGCTGTCGGCTTTGAATAAAAAGTTTTTTAAAAAAAACTCGTCACTCATCACATTCCGGTATAACACGCTGACAAACAATATATTATGGTGTGACGAGTTGAAAATCCAACTCGTCACATCCGTTACATCTAGTCATATGAATATGTCGTTGTCCTTATTCCGGTTGACTTCAGACAGGCAATTTCCTGATTAAAGTTGACTCTGATAAGACTTATTACTGCCATCGGTTAACTTAAATACCCAAGTTTTCATCATATACAGCCCTGTAGGGACACACGCCAGGTGTGTCCAACTCACGCATTATCGAAAAAAACTCCGCAATATATAATCAGGCATAAATATCTGTTATATTGTCAGTTACATTATAACGTCGACAAATCCTTGGGACAGCAATAAATCCGCATTATTCATCAAAATGATGTTACAGACTATAAAGTTTACACGTAATCGGGCTGTGGACGCACCTGGGGTACGCCCCTACGTTTACTATCAACAAGACTAATGACTTTAACTCCTGGCTCACCCTAGTGAGCGATAACTCCTTTAACTACTATAACTCCTAAAAAGAATCTACTTTAATTCCTAAAAAATCCCCCAAAAAATCCCCATGTGACGAGTTGAAATCTCAACTCGTCACACCATAAAGCCTTGATATTCATGAGCTTAAGCGGCATTGTGACGAGTGATGAGTTTTTATTAAAAACTTTTTCCGTTATGCGGTGGGCGATGTAGACGGTACATTTTGGTGTATACTCTTATATAAAAGCATACCTTTCGCATTGTCGTTTGCCGCATATTGGAGCCTGAAAGGTGCCCTTTTGCATTGCGAAAGGCCGTCTTTTGCAGTGCTTTTAAATCCAAATCTGTTATTATGATTCGGCCGGATTGCCGTTTGTCTTTATAAAATCGGGAAATGCGTGCAGTATTTTCTGCCGGCAGCACTCATTATGATTAGAACAAAAAGACAGAAAATATGCAGGCAAGACATTTGGACAGGCGCCGCTACTTCATGGAAGAGGCGGCAACGACAGAAAAATATTTTATACCATATCTCAGCCGTTTTATAGCTACGAGTGGGGTTAGAGTGCTTGAGGTGGGATGCGGTGAGGGAGGCAATCTGCTGCCGTTTGCGCGCAGGGCGTGCCGTGTTACAGGTGTGGATATGTCGGAACTGAGAATCAGACAGGCGCAGACTTACTTCAGGGAAGAAGGTGCCGCGGCTGAGCTGGTGTGCTGCGACATACTAGACTACGACTGCCGTGGCCGCAGCTTCGACCTCATCATAATGCACGACGTGGTGGAGCATGTGCCCGACAAGGCCGCACTGCTGTCAAAGCTCGGCTGCATGCTGGCTCCTCATGGTGTGGTGTTCGTAGCCTTTCCGCCGTGGCAGATGCCTTTCGGCGGCCATCAGCAGATAGCCCGCAGCCGGTTGTTGTCGCGCATGCCGTTTGTCCATCTCCTGCCTCGTGCCGTTTATGGGCAAGTGCTCCGGTTCTTTGGCGAAGACGACTTCACCGTAGGTGAACTGATGTCAATAAGGCAGACGCGCTGCACGGTAGAGGCTTTCAGCCGTATTGCGGCGCGGGCGGGATATGCCGTGGCCGACATGCGGCTGTGGATGATAAATCCTCACTATGAAACCAAGTTTGGCCTCAGGCCGCTGATGTTGCCCTCGCTGCTGCGCATGCTGCCGTATGTCAGAAACTTTCTTTCCTCGTCGTGCTTCTATGTGCTGCGCCGCAGCTGACGCTGCTGCCGGCGCTAGTGGCTGGTTCAGAACGTGGTGCCCTTAAAGATATTGCTCCGCTCAGGCTTCCACAACATTCCGCTCAGCGTCAGTTTGTTAGAGTTGAAGTTGGGCTGTATGCTGACGGTAGCCTTGTTGGCATCCTTCCATAGCGAAATGAACAGCTGCGCCGATATGCCTTTGCCCGATACGTTCAGCCTTACGTAGGTGTTGCCCTTCTTGTCGGAGCTTACCTTATAGCCCGTAACGATGCCCTCGAGCGTTATTCCGCCCAGGCCGTTGAAGCCCGACACCGGCACGTTGAACGCCACCTGCACGATGGCATTGCTGCCGCTGACTGCCACAAAGTTGGTGCTTGCGGTTACGTGTGCCGTATATCCGCGCTTAAACTCCACTTTGTCGGCCTCTATCGTAAACGCTGTGTCGTTTATTGCCTGCACGGCTTCGGCGTTCAGGGCGCTGTCTATGCGTGCCTCCATCAGTTTTCTCTCCTTTTTGCTGAGCTTCCTGTCCTGTGTCCCGTTTTGTGCCATGACTGCATACGCTGCTGCCACGAACATTATGAATGTTATTATTGTTCTCATGACGTATAAGTTTTTTTAGTTTGTCTTTTATTATAATAACCCGTAAAACCACGAAAACGTGCATTGCGGCAGGTGAAAAATAGCTAATAATGACGATAATTTATTTTAAAATCAGATGTCGCAGATGGCTTCCTGTTCTTGTAAACTCATGTAAAGAGTAATCTGTCATTGATACGTCGTTTGAACTTATTCAGTAAGTCGTATTCATGTTCTAAGTCGTCCATTTGCATTTCATTGGTGTTTTCCGGTATCTTTTTCATTAAAATGGCAGAATAGCGACGGTTTGGACAAAACTATGATTACTGCCAATGGGAAAAGCACGTGTAAATTACTCATGATAAAAAGAGGCTGCTCCTTTGAATATATAGGTGCAGCCTCTGATTCTTATGCTAACTAAAATTTATTAATTTTTTTCTTCCAATAAGGGCAGCGTTTTTATGTGTTGTCCGTTACTCATGGTTATTTTATGATGATTTTGCTTGTGGATGTAGTTCCGTCATCATAAGTATTCTTTATAATGTTGATGCCTTTTGCTGGTGCAGACAGCTTTTCGCCTGTGACAGAATAATACTCTCTGTTTGTTATCATCTTGGTGCCTGTCATGGTGCTTATGTCTGAAGCATCGCTGAGGTCGAGTGCCAGGTTGTAAAGTACGTAGCGGTCTTCACCTTCAGGCTCGCGTGACGATTTGGTGTAAAGGAAGCATACTCTGTGTAATCCGGCAGAGAATGTCATAGGAGCTTCGAGCTCGTCAGAACCAGCAGATGATGTGCCGGCAAATTTGGTTATCTCAGTTCCGTCTGAATATATCACAGTTCCGTCTGAGAACAGAATTTCGTCAAGAAATGCTCCAAAAGGTGTAGAGCTGTTGCGTCCGCTCCATGTCAGTGTGCCGGTTTTGCCTTCAGGTACGATGAAGCTTACTTCGAGCCATGAGTCAATAGTGCTGTCGCTTGTTAGTCCTGATGTAGAACTGCATGCTTTGCTGCCGTCGAGGGTCCAAGGATGCTCAATGCTGGTATCAAACGAGAAATCGCCTTTTTCAACTATCGGTGAATAGTCGTAAATTATCTTTTCTGTAGTGGCATTGCAGTGGATTGTTACATCGCCGGCACTTGTGTGAAGCACAACGTCACCGCTGTGTTCGCCTATGTCTTTACGTGTAAAGGTCAGTTTTACAATTCCGTATTGATATGGCTCTATTGTCTTGACGTCGCCTACATAAGAGAAGCATCCGTCGCCTGTAACTGAATTTATTTCCAGATTCTTGCTGCCGAGGTTGTATAGTTTAATCTCAGCTGTGTCTGTTTTTTCAATGTTGTCAAAATAAGATTTGGCAAAATTTACTTCATGCGTTGAAACATCAGTTCCGTTTTCCTGTACAGGATAGAGTGTAAGGTCGAAGTCGTAGAAATAAGCCTGGAGCTTTGTTTCGGCAACCCCCATTGTATACCAGTCTAGTATGATGCTGTATATGAATGTCATGTCATATGTGCCGCTTTTCAGGATAATTTTGTCAGAGAGATCGTGTTCGTTGGATTTCTCAGAGCCGTCCAATGATTTGTTCACAGGATCGCCGTTGAGATATATCATTGCCTGGTTAGGATACAGACCAGTGGCCATACCTTTCCAAGAGAATGTGGCAACATTGCCTTCTGGTACAGTGATGCTGATATTTACGCCACTCTGGCTATCATCGCCGACATTGGTAGAGGCTAGTACGGGGAAACCGGTTATGTCGCTTGTGACAATCATCGATGATGTTGACTCTTCGTAGGGATATATCTTGATGTCACCATTCTTTATGACACTTGAGTAGTCGCAAACTTCGTTGGTATTAGCCTTTACGGTTAAAGTTGTAGATTTTCCGTTTTCGTCAGTGAATGTGACAGTTCCGCTGAATGGGCCGCTGTTCTTTGCAGTAAGAGTTATTGGCAGCAGTGAGATGTTGCCTCCGGGCACTTCTTCTCTTCCCTCAACTGAAAGTTCGTCAGTGCTTGTGGATATTGTGTATTTTGTGTTGGACAGACCTTTATTTTTCAGTTTGATTTCTTGTGTATAAGGTATGCCTGTAAACAGATTCTTTTCAGACAGGTCTAATGTCTCTGGGCTTACTTCGAGTTGGGGCTCGTTGGTCATCTTTGTTATTATGGCAGATTTATAGAAGTTGAGAAAACCGGCGTGAGAGTTGTCTTCTGCAAACAGTGCATAAGATCCGAAACCAGTTCTTGGTATTAGTTCTGTTCCGTCTTCAGATACGTCGAAGACGAGTTTCTTTTCCTGGTACAGCTGATAATCGCCTTTGTCATCTGGCACAGTAGAGAAATCGCCGGCAACAAGAACGGCGTATACGGCTTCGCTTCCGCTGTACAGGTCACCGAGTACGGTGTAGTCTTCACGTGTGTTTTGTTCGTTTATAGGTGGAGTTTCAATGGTTATGGTACGTTTTTCTGCATCATATGTTCCTGTTACAGGGTTGCATCCCTGCCATCCGGAACTTGCGTAATTGCTGTTGTCAACAATATTATAGAATGTAACTTTGTCTCCGTCAATAGTCACTTCAATACTATAGTCGGTTTCTGACAGGTCTGTATATGAGAAATATCCATATTTGGGATTATAAAAAGACATGGCTGTGGCCCAATATGGATCGGTTGATCCGACAGTGTTGGCCTTTAGCAGGTTTCTTGTTGCTGACTTGGCCATGCTGGTGTTTTGTCTTACTTTCATTGTCTGTCTTGAAGATAGTGTCTTTGTTGCCATATTAGACTCTTGTGCCATGGCTTTTGTCATGCCGCAGAAAATCAATGTGGCTATGACTGCAAAGATGGAAAGTTTTTTCATGTGTTTATTGCTTTGATGTTAGACATAGTTTAAATTTGTACTCACGTGTGTACTCGAACTGCTGCAAATATATGTGATAACGGTCAAAAGCAAAAAAAATCAGGACCTGATAAAGTCCTGATTTATAAATTGGGATAAAAAAGCCCGTAAGGCGCTGTTATTTCTTGTGATAATTTTCGCGTGCAAGTTTCTGATACTGAGCGGGAGAAAGTCCGGTAACCCTCTTGAACATGGAAAAGAAACCAGAATGAGACCTAAAACCAACGCTGGAGGCAATGGCGTTGATTGTAAGATTGCCATACTCGTCAACTTTATTCATGCGTTTGCATATTTCCTTTACCCGGTATTCGCCAAGCAGGGTGGTGAAGTTGCAGTTTAATTTTTCGTTGATTACCTGCGATACATATCTGTTGTTGCTGCCGACAAGTTCAACGAGACGGTCGGCTTTAAAGTCGGGAGAGTAGATTTCTTCAGACGTCTGCATGATATTGATGATCTTGTTCAGGAGTATTCCTTTGTCTTCCTCGCTCAGTCCGCTTGTTTTGTAGCGTGATTTTGCATCGGCGGCGTTATTCTCGTTATTTTCTTTTTCCTCCAGCATTTTTTCATAATTTATGCGCATGTTCCTTTCTATTTCTTCTCGCTGCAGGCTCTCAAGTGTGTTGTTGTAAAGATGTTCATTGCTGCGTTTAAGATTTTTGTTCTTTATATAAAGCATTATTGCGAGAACCATGATGATGGTTGTTACGATAAAACCGATGCGTGTAAGCAGTTCTTCCTGTTTGTGTTTTTGTATGATTTCCGCCATACGTTTGTCCATTTCGTTTATCTGGTCGAGAAATTGCATCTGGCTCACCTTTGCCACTTGATTATAGTTGAGCAGTGTGTCTTTAAGCTGGTAATACTTGTTACGGTAGATGTCTGACAATTTTGTATTGCCACTTCTTAAATAATATTGGGCCTGAAGGTTGTAAATGTCAAGAATGGCGTCTTTCATGTCGTATTTAAAGGCTATGTTGCCTGCATCCTTCAGCTCGCAGATAGCCTGTTCGTATTTGTTTGTTGCCGCAAGAGTACGGGCAATGTTTATATGTGCAATGTAGACATATCGCATGTTTTCTGCGGTGTGGCTTGTTGATTGTTTTTGTTTTTCAAATATGTTGAGAGCTTTGTCATATTCCTTTGAATTAAGATAGTTCAGACCTTTATACATATTTATATTATATGTGCGTATAAAGTCATTTCCGTTTTGTTTTTTTGCTGCGTAGTGTTTTTGCATGTTGCGTATAGTGTGCAGCTTGTTGAGGTTGAAAGACACAAACACCATGTTGCTGAAAGCCATGTTTAATGAATTGTTGTCGTTTTCTTTCAGACTCTCATAGAATGCTTTTTTATAATAGTTCAGAGCCTTTTCTTTAAGCGGCTTGTCCTTACACTGCTCGGCTAAAGTCTGGAACATGCAGCCGAAGTTCAGGTCGATATGTGCAAGACCGCAGTTTATATCTTCTGCGATGTGTTTGGCTTTTAGAAGACTCTCGTATGACTTTTCGTAGTTGAAGAATTTAAAGAAATAGACATACCAGCGTCCTATATATCCGTTCATTGTCATTTCCTTGTCATGTCTGTCCATGTTGTCTGAATAGCGGTTGGCAACAATGGAGAAGCATACCAGGGCGCTGTCGGCTTTGTCGCTTTTGCTGATATATCCGTTTCCTATCTGAAGTAATTTGTCCGAGGGCATCTTTATGTATCTTGAATAGAAATTTGGATGTCCTGAGATATTGCATGTATATGTCAGCATTAAAAATATTATCGTAAGTATGGCTATTAACCTTTTTGTGCTTATCATATTTTTTGTGCTTTTGATAGTTTGTTACAAATTTACTGATTTTTTTATATTCGGGCAACGCAGATTTAATTTTATTTGTTCAAAGTTCGCAGAATGTTTATATTTTAAGCATATTCTTGTGACAATGTCTTGATGGTTGTTTTGAGGAGTGTATAAGTTTCGCAGTATAGTTTCTTTATTTTCTGCGTATAAATTCGAATAAAATGTTAGTTTTGTGTAGTTTTTGGGCCGTTGCTGCGTCTAACGGTTAAAAGTAACTTAATTATTCGGATAAGATAATGGAAACAACGGAGAAACAATTTGCGCAGATTGTGCGGGAAAACCGCAGCACGATATACACAGTGTGCTATATGTTCTCGAAGGATGCCGACGAGGTGAGCGACCTGTTTCAGGAGGTGCTCATCAACCTATGGAAGGGTTTTGCGGCTTTTGAGGGCAAGAGCGACATAAGGACATGGATCTATCGCGTGAGCCTTAACACGTGTATTTCGGTCGACCGTAAGAAGAAAAGGCACAAGACCGTGCCGCTGTCGATGAGCATCAACCTGTTTGAAGACAACGATGCCGACACGCGCCAGGTGCAGTTGCTGTATAAAAGAATCAACCGCCTCGGACCTTTCGACAAGGCTCTGGTGCTGCTTTGGCTCGAAAACCTGAGCTACGACGAGATTGGGGCGGTGATGGGTATATCGGCAAAGAATGTTTCGGTTAAGCTCGTAAGGATAAGAGAGTTGCTCAAAAAAATGTCAAACGATTAAAGAAAGGATTCTGTTATGGAGAATATTATAGACAACAACGGACTTGAGGAAATGAAGGCGCAGATGGCCATCCTGAAAAACAAGATAGAAGGGCAGACCATGCTTAACGAGCGCCTGATGAGGCGGGCGATGAACGACCGCATGTCGCTGGTAAGGCGTATGGTGGTTTTGGATGTGGTTATGGTGATAGTGTGCATTGCAGCTATGTATGCTTTCATGGAGCTGTTCGGCCTGTCGCTGCTGTTCTTTGTGGTGAGCGTTGTGCTGTTTAGCTGGTGTCTGGTGTCCTCTGCCTATATCAACAGGATAAAGGAGAGCGAACTGCTTGAGGGCGACTTGCTGAAAACAGGCGAAAAGCTGGTAAGGATGAAGCGTCAGCGTGTGCGTCTGATGATGATTAACCTTCCGCTTGGTTTGGCATGGGCTGCATGGTACGGCTATGAGATGATTAGTTTTGAGACAGCAAGGGGCGGCAGTCCGCGGAGCATGATCGTAGGTCTGTGTGTAGGCTTTGTCGTAGGACTAATTCTCGGACTGATGATGCTCCGCAAGATGCAGCAGGCTAACGACATCGTGATACGGCAGATAAAGGAGATGAAGGATTTATAGAAAATATTTTTGTGTGGTTGATAATATAACAGAATCCGGTGAAAGGCATTAATGATGTTTGCCTTTCACCGGATTTCGTTATGTTGCGAAATGCTTTATTCTAGTTGTCTTTTCAGAACTTAACCACGCGACTGCCGTCTTCCTGCTCTTCGATAGTTACTTTTGTGGCGTTTTCGGGCAGCAGGTCTTCTATCAGTTCGGGCCATTCTATGAAGCAGATGCTGTTGTTGTAGAAGTATTCTTCATATCCCATGTCATACACCTCTTCAATTTTCTTTATTCGGTAGAAGTCGAAGTGATAGATTGTGTCGCCGGTTGTCTCTGACGTGTATTCGTTGACGATGGCGAAGGTGGGCGACGTTATGACGTCTTCAACCCCCATACACTCGCATACGGCCTTGATGAATGTTGTCTTGCCGGCGCCCATCTTGCCGTAGAAGGCAAATACGTTGCTGCGTCCCATGTTGTCGACAAACTGTTTTGCCGCATGCTTGATGTTTTCAATGTTTTCAATTCTTATCTCCATATTGTTGGTGTTTTTACGTTTCGTTATATTGTCTTTTCACCTTGTTCCCTTGCTTGTCTTCTTGTCCGGCTGTCCGGTTTATCGCTTGCGCGCCTTCAGGGTTATCAGCGGCACAATCATCTCTTCGAGGGAGATGCCGCCATGCTGGAACGTGTCTTTATAGTAAGACACGTAGTAGTTGTAGTTGTTTGGATAGGCAAAGAACGAGTTGCCTGTGGCAAACACGTATGATGTGCTAAGGTTGGGGGCGGGCAGCTGTGCCTTGTGCGGCTCCTTTATCACGAACACTTCCTTGGCGCTGTAGTTGAGATTCTTGCCCAACTTGTATCTCAGGTTGGTGTTTGTGTTGCGGTCGCCAATGATTTTCACCGGCTTAGATGCCCTTATGCTGCCGTGGTCGGTGGTTATCACGACGGTGTAGTTGCTCTGCGACAGCAACTTGAACAGATCTGCCAATACCGAATGGCGAAACCAGCTTAGCGTTATGCTGCGGTAGGCCGACTCGTCGTTGGCAAGTTCGCGCACCATCTTCGACTCTGTGCGGGCATGGCTCAGCATGTCGATGAAGTTGATTACCACCACGTTGAGATCGTTTGCCTCAAGTTGGTTGAACTTCTGTAGAAACTTGTCGGCGCCTGCCGAGTCGTTAATCTTATGGTAAGAGAACGTGTCGCGGCGGCGGAATCTTTCTATCTGTGTTCTTATCAGCGGCTCTTCGTTGAGGTTCTTGCCTTCTTCCTCATCTTCGTCAACCCACAGCTCGGGAAACATCTGCGCTATCTGCACGGGCATCAGTCCGCTGAATATCGCGTTGCGGGCATATTGTGTCGCGGTTGGCAGAATGCTCATGTAGGTCTGTTCGTCTATGTCGAACATGTCGCCTATCTCCTGCGAGAGCATGCGCCACTGGTCGAGGCGGAAGTTGTCGATGACAATCATGAACACCTTCTCGCCGTTGTCGAGCATGGGGAATATCTTTTTCTTGAATATGTCCATGCTCATCAGCGGTCTGTCTTCGTTGTCGGCCAGAGTGTTCTTTGTCGCCTGCCTCATCTGGCTTAGCCTTAGCGTGCCGCGGCTTGCTGAAGATGCGCCTGTCTGTTGTGGCGCCACCCAGTTCATATAGTTGGCCTTTATATATTTTGCAAAGCCGTTGTTGGCCTCTTCCTTCTGCATGTTGAGCATTTCGGTCATGCTGCTGTCGGTGCTGCTGAGCTCCAGTTCCCAGTGGACAAGGCGTTTATAGACGTTCATCCAGTCGTTGTATGTCTTGCAGTCGCTTATCTGCAGGGCTATGTCCTGGAAGCTTTGCTGATAGCCGCTCTGCGTTATTTCGGTTACAATCTCCTTGCGGTGAATGTTCTTTTTGAGCGTAAGGAGTATCTGGCTCGGGTTTACCGGCTTTATCAGATAGTCGGCAATCTTTGAGCCTATTGCCTGGTCCATGATGTTTTCCTCCTCGCTCTTGGTTACCATAACCACCGGCGTGGCGGGCGATATTTCTTTGATGCTCTGCAGGGTCTCCAGTCCGCTCAGGCCGGGCATCATCTCGTCGAGCAGAATAAGGTCGAAAGTCTTCTGACGGCACTGGTCTATGGCGTCGGTGCCGTTGGTGACTGTAACCACTTCGTAACCTTTCTTCTCGAGAAAAATGATATGTGCGCGTAGCAGTTCTATCTCGTCGTCAACCCAAAGTAATAATTCGTTGCTCATGTTACTCCTTTCTTTTTGTTATGCTGCCCTTGTCAGGCAGACGGTCGCAGTGTCCTTTTCATGACAGATGTTGCAGCTGTGTTGCGGCAGTTCGGGCATTGCATCAGAAGCCGTCGAGGTCGTAATATTCGTCCTCAAGGTCGTATCCGTTCTGCTTGTTGTTGCTGTCGTTGCCGTTATTGTTATTAGTGCTGCTGTTAGCATTGCTGTTTCCGGTGCCGGTGTCGTCGCCAAAGTCGAATATCAGCTCGTCGGTATCGTTGGCTGCCGGCTCCTCTTTCTGCGGAACGGCAGGCACAGGCTGCTTAGTCTGTTGCGGCTGTTCGGGCTGCTGTTGCGGCTCGACGGCGTCTGTCATAACGTCTGTCTGTGCGTTGCCTTGCTGTGTCTGGCTTCCGGCAGCGTTGCCGTTGGCATTTGTGTCGTAGACATCTGTGCTTATTTCAAATCCCTGTGAGTCTTGCGTAGCAGGCTGATCAGTCTGCGGCTCAGGCTCAATCATGAAGCTGTTGTTGTCGGTCTGAGTAGTGCCCTGCTGCGCATTGCCGTTGTTTGTGGCATTGTTCTGCTGCATGTCTGGTATCACTATGCCGCCTTCGTCAGCGTTGCCGCCGGCTTTTTCTTCCTCAACAGGTATAGCTATCGTGTTGTCGTCCTGAGTACCTGTTGCAGGCGTGTTCTCAGGCTCAACAGGTATGGATATTCCGCTGTCGGCCTCTCCTGTTGCAGGCTGATCATCGTTGATGTATAGACCTTCTTCTATTACGCCGCCGTTATACAGTCCGTCGGTCTCGCTGCCTTCGCCGTTGTCCGGCTTTTCAAACTCTATGGTAGAAGGCTCCGTGAGCAGTCTGACGGTGCTTATGCGCAGCGGAACGAAGTGCTGCTCGTAGAACTTGTCGTAGTCGTTGTAGCTGTATTGTGTTCCGAGCAGTTCGATGTTGCTGTCGCTGATGATTATGGCGCGCCCTTTCTGTGCAAGCTTCATCACCTGCTGGTTCTTGTAGAGCTGGCGTGCATACTGCAGAGCCTCGTCGTAGTTTCTGAATCCGCTCACCATCATGCGGTGCATGCCGTTGAGTTCGTCGATGACGATATCGAAGTTGCGCACGATGAAGTTGGAGAAGTTGAAGCGCGCAAGCTCGAAGAGCAGCTTGTTCTCGTTGAGCGAGTCGGGCGAATAGACCATCATGAACGTGAAGTCGGTGTTGCGTTCGGCTATAAATTTACGCGCGGCGATGGAGTCGCTGTCGCTCAGCACCACCGAGCGGTGCTCCCAAACGTCGCCGATGTCGAACTTTCCGCCACGCAGCTGTCGTCCGGCCTTCACTCCGTTGATAATCATTCCGGCCATGGGGCTTACGTCGCTCTGCGGATACTTGCTAACCACCTCCTGCATGTCTGTGAGGCAGCCGTTGCTGTCGCCGCTGTTGAGTTTGCTCAGTCCGCCGATGAATATAAACTTATCGCGGTTGGCTCCGAGCGGGAATCGCTTTGCCGACAGCGACGTGTTGGCGCTCACCTCCTCGTATTTGCCAGCCTTGAAGGCGTTGTATGTGGCAGCATAGAGCGAGTCTTCTATATGTTCGCCGAACTTGGCGTTCTCTTCAAAATAGGGGTCAGACAGCAGAATGGTCCACTGGCTCTTGGGGTAGCTCCGCTTCAGCTTGTCGAGGAATATGTTTGCCTGCGTCTTGTCCTGCCGTCGCGAGTAGAGCAGATAGAGGTGATAGAAAGCCTCGTCCATGTTCTCAAAGTCGGGATAACTGTCGGTAAGACGCCGCAGGGTCTTCTCGCTCAGCGTTAGATTGTCGAGCTTGTCCTTGAATATTATGCCGGCATGGAATAGTCCGTCTTCAATGATCTTGTTGCTTTCGGCCACCTGCTCCTCCGTGAACGGTATCTGTTTGAGATAATATTCACGTTTGTGCGGATTGTTCTGTGCGCTGTCCATCACGTTTTCGAGCGAGTCGGCAGCAGCCTCTGCCGCCGCGATGGAGTCTCTCATCTCGTCGGTCATTTCGGCAGGATTGTTGTCGAGCGACACGACAGTCTTGTTGACACGCTGCCAGTCGTCCACATTCTCACGCCGTCCCCACATCTTCTGGAACGTAGCCTTACCCTGGCTGACGGCCGTTGGGTTATAGAAGTACCATTTGCCCGACTTGTCGGTGGCGTTGTTGGTCATGTTGTTGGTGTTGTTCATGTTGCCCATTCCGCCCTGCTGCGCCATCTGCTGCTGTGCGTCAAGCTCAGCCTGTGCGTCGCGTTCTTCCTTCTCTTTCTTCTTCAGAGCCTCTATCACGCGGTCGATGGCCTCGTTTCTTTCTTTCTCAGGCATCTTTGCCAGGGTCTGGAGCGAGTCTTGCAGGTGTACGGCGTCGGTGTATGGCACGAGTTCGTCCAGCACCTTAGAGCGTTCCGACAGCTGTTCGTAGTCGTCGCGTTCCTTGTCGAGCAGTCCTATTGCCTCGCCATAGCATCTGCCTGCGTTGCTATAGTCCTCCTTGTCCCAGTAAATGTCGCCGAGAGTAAGCAGCAGCACGCCTTTCTCAATGCCGTTGCGTGTCGACTTGGTGTTGCCCTTCTCGTAGGCGGCAATGGCGTTGGCGGTGTCTTTCTGCAGCATGTATATGTTGCCGATGGCATAATAAACCTGATCGAGATAGTCTTTGTTGTTGTCTGATGCCGCCATGCGCTTCAGGCGCCGTATCATCTTTTTCGACTGTGTGCCGGCCATAACCTCGCTCATTGCGATGCGGGCGTTGAACTCAAGCTCGTAAGGCGGGTTGAGCCTTATCACGCGCTTAAAAGCCTTGTAGGCGTTTTCCTTGTGTCCGAGTTCAGCCTCGAGTTGTCCCATCAGATACCACTGACGGGCGCGCTGCTTGCGCCTCATCTCGTGCTTTATCACCTTGCGCAGGTAGGGTATTGCCTCGGCATACCGTCCGGTGTGTATATAATAGTCGGCATAGGTGTAGTCCCATTCCTTCACGGCGCGCCAGTGGAGCGAGTCGCGCTTGATTTTTGTTATCACGTCTTCGGCATCATAAATCCAGCCTTCCTCGATATAGCATTTTGCGAGCCATGCCCTTGCTCGGCCGTAGATGGCGGGTTGGGTGGAGTAGAGGCGGCTCATGTAGGCAAATGTAGACGCAGCCTCGTCGAACGAGCCTTTCATAAACTGAGAGCGTCCCATCAGCATCCACGCCTTCCACAAGAAGGGGTTATACTCCTTGCGGTTAAGCCACTCGATGTCTTTCTCCGTCTTCTTGCGGCTTTTGGTCCATTGAGGCCTTTTCTTTATGCTGTGCAGCTTTATTGCCTTCTGGCTTTTCTCTATAGCACGGTCGAAGTTGCTCTTGCCCAGCTCGCGGCTGTCCTTGTTGCCGACGGTGTAGAGCGGTATCATCTCGGTGAAGTTGTCCTTGTTGCCGTTCTCTTTCTCGAGCGAGCCGTCGATATATGCCAGCGTGCCGTTGTAGTAGGTGTTGTAGCGCGCGTTGAACGAATGCCACCAGCGGCTCTGCGCAGTGTTCTTCTCCGTAGAGCATCCGGCCGTAATGAGCAGTGCTATCAAGGCGGCTAAGGGGATTATATGTCTTGTCTTAATTGTCTTCATAACGTGGCGGCACAAGTGAGCATGCCATGTTTATATAACTTATCGGGAGCGATTTTATTGTCTGCCGCGGCAAAAGAGTCAGCCCTCCATCAGCATTATTGCCTCATCTTTTATCTGGTCGGGCATGCTGATGCCTCTCAGGGTGAGACTTGCCGTCCAGTCTTTTACCTCGGAGGGGCGCATGGTGTAGAGCACTTCGGCAAACTGTGCCGCCTCTTCGTCGGTGTAGGAGTCAGACTTCCTGTCCTTGTAGGCGTCGAGTTCTTCGTCGTCGAAATATTCTATTTCCTTCACTGCCTGCTCCATAACGCAGTCGTGCATGCACGACGCACCTGCCTGTGCGCACGCTGACTTGTTTGCGCATGCAGTGCCGCCTTCAGGCTGTTCGGCTCTTGGCAGACGGCGGCGCACAGCCTTGAGCAGGATGAAGAGCAGCGCCATGGCTGCCAGGCAGATAACGAGCAGGCCCATATCAGGCTCCGGCCTCCTCGCCGATGGCGAATCCGGCCTTTGTAAGGTCGAGCCAGAAGTTAGGGTAAGACTTGCTGACCACTTGCGGGTCGTTTATTCTAAGTCCGGGGATTTTTATTGCGGCAGGCGCAAATGCCATTGCCATGCGGTGGTCTTCGTATGTATTGATGGCTGCGCCGGGTTCGGGCTCGCATCGCGTGCCGTCCCATCTCAGCTCGCCAGGACTGGTTTCCTCGATGACATATCCCAGCTTGCGCATCTCTGTCTTCAGCGCCTCTATGCGGTCGGTCTCCTTTATGCGGAGCGACGAAAGCCCCGTGAAGCAGAACGGCCTGTTCATCATGCAGCAGCAAACAACGAATGTCTGCACCATGTCGGGCTGGTTGATGAAGTCGTAGTCGAGCCTGTCTGAAGCCATGCTTATGCGTTTCAGCGTAACCGTGGTGGGCACTCCGGGCTCGCGTGTCTCAAAAATAGTCTTTATGCCGAGCATGCTGAAGAGATATTTTACGGCAGAGTCGCCTTGGCGCGAGCCGTCTGTAAGTCCGGTGAGCTTAATCTCTGACTCCTCGTTGCCGTTGATGGCGAGCATCTCATACCAGTAAGACGCTGCGCTCCAGTCGTTTTCTATGAAGTAGGGGCGTGGGCTGTAGGGCTTCGGCTCCACCTTTATCGTGTCGCTGCCCAGCCATTCTGCCTCTGCGCCGAAGTCGATCATGGTGCACAGTGTCAGGTCTATGTACGGACGGGAGATAATGTCTCCGGTAAGCTTCAGCTCAAGTCCTTTCTCCATTACCGGTGCAACCATCAGCAGCGCTGATATATATTGAGAGCTTACGTCGCCCGGAATTTCTATGCTTCCGCCCTCAAGCTTTTTGCCATTGATGCGCAGCGGAGGATATCCCTCGTTGCCTTCGTAGCTGATGTCGGCACCGAGATATCTCAGCGCCTCCACCAGCACCTTTATCGGCCGCTGCTTCATGCGCTCCGTGCCGGTCAGCAGGTGTGTGCCCGGTGTTACGGCCAGATATGCCGTCATGAAGCGCATGGCTGTTCCGGCAGCCTTTATGTCTATGGTGTCGGGCATGTCGCGCAGTGCGTCTAATATAACTTCGGTGTCGTCGCAGTCCGACAGGTTGTCGGGCATTATGCCGTTCCCGGCCAGCGCGTTTATTATGAGTGCGCGGTTGCTTATGCTCTTCGAGGCCGGCAGGTCTATTGTGGCGTTGATTGTTTCAGGTGCGTTAAGAATATATTGCATTGTCAGAAAAATCTGTAATTTGTTGTTTTCTTGTTGCGTCATGGCAGAATTGGCATAGCCATGTCCGCCCTTGCGTCCACACGGACGTAAGGATATCAATGCAAAGGTAATGTATGTTGCACACAATACAAAATAAAAAGGAATAAAAAATCTTATTTTATATGCCGTTTCGCAGCAGTATTTGTGCCGTTTATGTTAAGGATTATTCAAAGTTGAATTTGTGTTAAATGTCGGGCTTTATTGTTAAATCTTTACTTCATGAAATGCCGGTTTTTCATTTCTGATTGCCATTTGACCGGATTTTATGTAAAAAGTATGTGTTTTATGCAAATGTCTGTAAATCAGATGTTTATATCTTTTGTGCGGCTGTTGGCTGTCTGAACCACTGCGTTTTGTGGCCTTTCGTTGTGCAAAAGGCCATGTTTTGCAGGCTGAAAGACCGTGTTTTATACTGCAAAAGGGCGTGTTCTGCTGTGCGGATGATTGAGTTATGTCATGAAAATCAATGAAAAACGGCTGGTCGTTGCCGCAATATGGCATGTTTTCTTGCTGTTTTATGCCGTTTCGTGGCGTGTTTTCGGTTATGTATTTTGTAGAATGTCTGTTGAAGGTGTGTTAATGCAAGAGACTCAATCGTTAAACTTTGTTTCTTCTGAAGGCTTTCCGTCTCTGTTTTGGCATATTGCTTAGTGACTGATGCCTGACAGCGTCTGTTGCTTAAAAGCATCGGCTTTTATCATTGGCTGAGATTATTTCATTATGTTGCTTGTTAGTGTATGTTGCCAGTGCATTCAGCTGTCCGATGATGCCTTCGGGCGCTTCAAAATGTGTGTATTTAATAAATATTTGCGTTGAAGGTGCAAAAAAACGCCTAAAAGTTTGCAGATGTCATAATAAGTGTGTACTTTTGCACCCGCAAATAAGGACGGGATGTAGCGCAGTTGGTTAGCGCACGCGTCTGGGGGGCGTGAGGTCGCTGGTTCGAGTCCAGTCATCCCGACATAAATTGGGCTAATATGTTGTCAAGGCAGCATGTTAGCCCAAATTTGTTTTATGCGGCAATGCATGGCCGGAGCGGCATGCAGGCATGCGCCTTTGCCGTCCGGTATATTGGAAGAAACGCAAAAGAGCGACATGCCGATAAGGCTGTCGCTCTTTTGAAACTTATTTATGATTCCGCGTTATTTCACCGAATTAATCCATGTCGCAATGTCATTGAGCACCTCGGGCGATATGGTTTCTTCTATGTTTGCATATTCGTTCACGTTTCCTGTCGTGCAGTGCTGAAACAGATGATTGAGTCCGTTGTATGTCTTCACCATGTTCTTCTTGTTCTTCGGCAGCAGTTTCTCTATACTCCCGATGTTTGTCGAGGCAATAACCTGCGTGTCGCTGTTGCCGTTGACGGCCATCACGGGGCATTTCGCCTTGGCTATCGACGGGCGAGGGTCGAAGGCTATGAAGTAGTTAAGCCACGGATTTTTCATTTCTATAATCTTTGCCATGTTGTCTTTGGCAGGTTCGGGCAGACTTATTCCTGCCTTGCCGACAATCTCGTCCACCGTAGCCTTGGCGTCGCCGGTTGTCTTTTTGCTGATGATGAAGTCGTACACGCCTCTCAGTGCCTTTGCGTAGTCGCTGCACATTTTGTCGGTATATCCGCTCATCTTCAGCAGCATGAGATTCTGTTCCATCAGTATGCTGTCGCCCCTTACGCCCGTTCCGGCCATGCTCACTATGAAGTCAGCTTTGTCTTCGGCAGCTGCCATGAAGGCTATGCAGCCTCCTTCGCTGTGGCCGAGCACTCCCGTCTTGCCGAAATTCTTTGTTCCGCGTACATATTCGATGGCTGCCAGTGCGTCTTTCATGAAGTTTTCGGTTGTTGCGTTAGCCGCGTCGCCCTTCGACTTGCCCATGCCGCGGTCGTCATATCGCAGCGATGCTATGCCGTTGCGTGCCAGAAAGTCGGCTATGACGAGGAAAGGCTTGTGCTCAAATATTTCCTCATTGCGGTCTTGCAGTCCGCTTCCGGTAACCATCACCACAACAGGCACCGTGCCTTTCTTCATCTTCTCGTATCCTGTGGGGTAGGTCAGCGTGCCGCTGAGCGTGGCGTTGTCTTCCGTGTTGCTGAATGTCACTTCCTCTGTCTTATACGGATAAGGCTCCTTTGGCGTCTGCGGCCTGTTGCGCTCCACCTTTCCTTGTTTCATCTCCAGCGGAAACGACATGCCGCTCTGGCTGAACGTGCCTTTCAGCATGCCGTCTTTCTCTTCGCCTTCAAAGGCGGCCATTATTGCCGGTATGCTTATTTTCACCTTTGCTCCTTCGCTTACGGCTATTTCGGCCGGTATGCCTTTCACGTTCTGGTCAGGACTGTCCATCGTGCACGACAGCTTGTTGTCTTTGTCTTTTGCTATGTTGAACACGATGTTCAGCGTGGCCTGTCCCACGTTCAGCTTGCCGGTCCAGCTGCCGTCAAGTTTCTGTGCTGCAGCGCTCAGCGTTGCCAGCAGCGCGACGATAAGGGTAAATATGGTCTTCATCATTTCTGTAATTTGTTGATTATAATATTTTTCATTATGTGTTTTTCCGTCCGTTCACGGTGCATGGATGCCTTCGTTGTGCAATGTCAGGCGCAACGGGCTTCGCAAAGTTAGCAAATTTTTGGTTAAAGTCAAAGTTTAGAAATATAAAATGCGTGCAGATAAAATAAAAATCCACGGCATTTTTTATCTCTGCCGTGGATTCCCTTAAATAGAAATTGAACCAAGTATTATGTCTTTTTGCTTTTTTATCGTGTTACGATAGCCTGGAGTATGGCCTTTCTCATTTGCTCCTCGTTGTTCGGGCTGTCGCAAATGGTGTAAGTCAGTTTGTCGTCTACGTAAACTCCCATCAGATAAAGGTCGATCATGTGCAGTTCTGATGCCTGGCTGTACTGATATCCTCCGAATGACGGACCGTAGAATTTGAGTGTTACCTTGTGAGTCTCACCGTTGTACTGGAGTGCCGGATATGTTATGTCATACGGATAAGTGAGATAATAAGCCACGTTGCCGCTTACGTTAGACAGGATGAACTTAGCCTTGAGAGACTGCATGTTAGCGTTTTCAATGGCCTGCTTCAGGGCGTCGTTTTCCTTAATCTCCTTAGCAAGTATTCTTCCGGGGATGCCGTTGATAACCAGAGTAGAGTCGCCTTTGTAGAAACTTGCGGTGATGCCGGTTATAGAGTCAACCTTGTTTTTGTTGTTCTTGTCTGTTATAGTATCGTTGAAGAAGTAGATTTTGTTCTGAGTCTGCCATGTCGAGCCGCCGTAATAGTTGCCGCTCATCTGTTGCAGCCATGTCTTGTATGTCTCGGGATCGATGCCTCCGTCGTCGTCAGTGCCAAGACATGATGTAAGTGAAACTGCCATTGTGCAGCACATAAGTAATGCGAACAATCTTGATAAATTTTTCATTTCAGTTAATTTTTGTTTTTTAATATTTATGATTTTTTACTTCATAAATAACACAGCGATGCAAACCTTGCATCGCCTGTTGTTAAAAAAGTTTAAGATAATGCTCTCTGCGATTATTTCTTGGCTATTTATATATGTTTTCCCTCGCTATGCAGGAGATTCATAAATTCCTCTCTTGTCTTGGCCTGGTTGAATGCGCCTGAGAAGTCGCTTGTGGTTGTTATGGCATTCTGCTTCTCTACGCCTCTCATCTGCATGCACATGTGCTTAGCCTCTACAACCACCATCACGCCCAGCGGCTTCAGCGTTTCCTGTATGCAGTCTTTTATCTGCAGCGTCATTCTCTCTTGCACCTGCAGCCTGTGGCTGAATATGTCTACCACACGGGCTATCTTGCTCAGGCCGGTGATGTATCCGTTGGGGATGTATGCCACGTGCACTTTGCCGTAGAACGGCAGCATGTGGTGCTCACAGAGCGAGAAGAAGTCGATGTCTTTCACGATAACCATCTGGTTGTATTTCTCTTCAAACAGGGCGTCGAGCAGCACCTTGTGGGCGTCTTGCGTATAGCCTCTGGTGAGTATCTGCATGGCCTTTGCCACGCGCATGGGTGTTTTCAGCAGACCTTCGCGCGAAGGATCTTCGCCAAGAAGCTCTAGAATACTTTTGTAATGTGATGCCAGGTCGTCGAGACCTTCACGGAATTCTGTTTCAGGATTCATTATCTTATATGTGTTTTTTTATAATAAATGGTTTGCCGGCATAATCTGTTTTCATGCCGTGCTGATTATGTTGCCTTTCAGTTATGCCGCATATCTGATGTCGGCGTGGCCCGGTGTCAATATCCTACAGTGATTTTTCCTTTCACTATGCATGCCTGTCTGTAGCCCATGCTTTTTATCTCTTTCAGCACGCTGTTTGCCTCGTCGTAGGTTCTGAAGTTGCCTACGCGGCATATCCATCGCGGAGAATAGAAGTGGACGTAAACCGGAAGGTCCGGAAATCTCATCTTTATTGCACTTCCGATGCTCTCAGCCTTTTGGCGGTCTGCCCTTGAGTTGCCTCCCGAATAAGCCTGAACGCGGTAGCCTGTGATTCTTCTGCTGTTGCGCATCACTTTCTTGGCCGTGTTCACTGCAGGTGCGTCTGTCGACGGGCTGGTGCTTCCTGATGCATAGTGCTGTTCCTTTAGTGGTTCTTCAACGGTATCTCTCTTTTCCTGAGCCTTATGTTGCGATTGTTTGTGCTCTGTAGCGGCTGTCGCGTTGTTGCTTTTTTCGTTGGTGGCCGTTGTCGGAGCCGACTTAATCAGCTTGGCGTTGTTTACCAATTCGTCGATGTCTTTGCTCTGACTCACGGTCACGGTCCCCTGTCCGGCCTTGTCTGTTCTTAGGTCATTGAGGAATGATTGCGCCTCAGTGTTGAGGCTGAAGCCCAATGTCAGTGATAATAAAACGGCGAATTGTTTCATTCTTTTTCGGATTATGAGTTTTATAAGGTTAAATAAGTAAACGGGATTTGGCCGCGGCAGGTCGTTAATGCCTTGCCCTTGGCCATCCCGTTTAATGTTTCAGATTATTTCCATGCGTCGATGATACCCATGAAGTCAGCAGCCTTCAGTGAGGCGCCGCCGATGAGTCCGCCGTCGATGTCAGGTTTAGCGAACAGCTCAGGAGCGTTGCTTGCCTTGCAGCTTCCGCCGTAGAGGATAGATGTTTCTTCAGCAACTTCGTTACCATACTTCTCTGCTACGATGCTGCGGATGTAAGCGTGGATCTCTTCAGCCTGCTCAGCTGTGGCTGTCTTGCCTGTGCCGATAGCCCAGATAGGCTCGTATGCTATAACGATGTTCTTGAACTCTTCAGCTGTGAGGTTGAATACGCTGCCTTCGAGCTCAGCCTTAACAACTTCGTTCTGCTTGCCTGCTTCTCTCTCCTCGAGGCTCTCGCCGATGCAGAAGATTACTTTCAGGCCGTTCTTCAGTGCGAGCAGCACCTTCTCTTTCAGTATTTCAGGAGTTTCTCCGTAGTATCCGCGGCGCTCTGAGTGGCCGAGAATAACATACTGAGCACCGGTGCTCTTTACCATTTCAGCAGAAACTTCGCCTGTGTAAGCGCCCTTCTCTTTATCTGCGCAGTTTTCAGCGCCGAGAGCTATCACGTCCTGATTGAGGAACTGTGCTATGCTTGCCAGGTGGATGAACGGTGTGCAGATGATTACGCCGCAGTTTGGCTTGTTGCTGTTAAGAGTCTCGTTAAGTTCTTTTGCCAGGGCGATACCGTCCTGCAAGTTCATGTTCATTTTCCAGTTACCTGCTACAATTTTCTTTCTCATTTTTCTTTCTTTTAAAAAGTTGATATATTCTGTTTGAATGTTCTTTCTCTTTTAGCCACTGCGTGAACTTCCATGTGCGGTCGGCAAAGGTAAGCAACAGCAGCGGAAGTATGTACCACAGCAATATTTTTGATATCTTGCCCGTCACGGAGTCTTCGGGCAGGTGTCCGTATTCTGTCGTCTCCAGCTTACCCGTCTGATAGCTTAGCTGCGGCAGGTCGTTGTGGCTCCATTTGCCTATCACCACTCCGTCTTTCAGCAGCAGCAGTCCGGGGTTGCTTCTTATCACGGTCTTCAGCGTGGTCTCGTCGGTGAGATAGAACGGATATTCGGCTCCCGTGATGTCGCGCCAGTGCTGTATGCCCTCGTCGGTGCTTGCTGTCAGTCCGTAGAACGGATAGCCGTGGCTCTGGCAGTATTCGTATATCTGGTCGATCTCGCCGAAGTTAGAGTCGTCGGCATATTCGAGATGTGGCGATATCAGCAGGAATGTGTAGCCGCGGCGGCTGAGCACGCTGTCGGTAAGGTCTTCGCTTCCGTCGGTGGTCTGTATGAAGAAGTCGTGTATCGGCGGCACATATCCCTCGGATATCTGCACGGTCTTGCTGTCGATGAAGGTCCATGTAGAGTCGGGATAGTTCTCGAGCGTAAACTCCTTGCGCTGTCCGTTCTTCTCAAGTATGAACGTTGTCTCAAACTCCGGACCCTTTGCCCCCTCGGGTATCTCCATGCCTTTCTTTATGTCGGCGCCTATGTGATAGGGGCGGAAGTCGAACTGCGGCAGGGTGTAGAGGCTCCTGGTGCTCGAGAACAGGATGAAGATAATGGTGTAGGTTATCACTATCCACTGGTTGGTGCGGCTGATGAAGCGTGGCATCATCAGCGGCTTTACGCACAGCACGATGGCTGCCGCCAGCAGAACAACGTTTTTATAGAAAGTCTCCCAGTTGGTAAGGATTATGGCGTCGCCGAAACATCCGCAGTCTTTTATCGGGTTGGCAACGGCGAGCCACAGCGTCAGCGGAGTCATTATGGCCATGAACAGCAGCACGAGCCTCGACATGAGGCGGCGGTGTATGGCAAAAAGAATGAACACGCCGAGGCAGAACTCAAGTCCGCCAAGCAGCACCGATGCGCCAAGCGTGAGATAGTCGGGCACATACTGGCTCAGCTGCACCACGTTGAGATAGTCCTGCAGCTTGTATTGTGTGCCTAATGGGTCTATAGCCTTGACATATCCCGAAAAGATAAACGTCAGCGATATTACAAGGCGGCAGACGTTGACCAATATTCCCGTTATGGCTTTTCTTGCGTGCATCGTCAATGTTTAAGAAAGTTTTATCAGCCCGAACACGGCATAATTGATTATGTCCATGTAGTTGGCGTCTATTCCTTCAGACACCAGGGTGGCCCCGTGTATGTCTTCTATTTCCTTTACGCGTTGTATCTTTGTAAGTATAAAGTCGGTGTAGCTGCTCACTCTCATAGAGCGCCACGCCTCGTCGTAGTCGTGATTTTTCCTTATCATCAGCTGCAGTGCCTCGTCGGCCTTCTTGTCGTATATGGCCAGTGCTTCGTCGGCAGATATGTCGGGCGTGTCGGCAAAGCCCATTTCGAGCTGTATCAGACCAACTATGCCATAGTTGATGAGCGCTATGAACTCAGGGCGTATGCCTTCGCCCACGAGCGACTCTTTCTTTATCTCGAGGCTGCGTATGCGCTTGGCCTTGATAAACAGCTGGTCGGTGAGCGACGAGGGGCGCAGTATGCGCCACGACGGGCCGTAGTCGTGAAGTTTCTTGGCAAACAGTGCGCGGCATTCTGCCATGGCGCTCCTGAATTGTTCTTCTGTTTTCTGATTGTCTTTTGACATATTTTCTGAATAATCGGGTGCAAAGTTACTAATTTTACACGATATACGGCCAATATAAAATATTAATTAATAAAAAAGGTGAGCCGGCGGCGTCATTCTTTCATTCTTTTGTTTATGTATTTTATCTTGGCACATTCCACGTCGAACACCGTTTTCAGCGAGTCGCGCTTAACCCTTGTCAGCGTCAGGTTTCTCAGCTGTTCTGCCGTGGCCATGCCCTTGCTCTTCAGGTCTTCCACGGTTTTCTTCATCTGTTCATACTCGCTTTCTATCTTCTGCAGTGCCCTGTCCGTGTTCTCCACGTTCAGCTGTGCGCGCTTCAGCTCTATCTCCTGATACAGGCGCAGTGCGGCTTTGCGCTCGTCTATCGCCTTGGGGCATTTCTTTCGCAGCGAGTCGATGGTGGCGAGAGCCTCCTTATACTGTCCTTTGCCGAATTGCTCGCGTGCGTTGTCGAGCAGTCCTTCGGCCTCTTTCTTCATATTGTTGCCTGTGCATCCTGCCATTGCCGCCATCATGGCTATGGCTGCGCAGAGCGTTGTTATCTTGTTTGTTTTCATTTTCTGTTTTGCATTATCAGGTGCAAATATAGTGCAAGTCGGGCGAAATGCAAAATAAATGCCCGTTAAACGGCTTATTATTTGATGTTTACGTGCTATGGCCGGGGCATAGTGCTGTATGATATATTTATTTTCTTGGGCTTATTGCCGGCCGTATGTTTTGTGGCGTTTGTGTATTGTCTTTTATAGCCGTAGACAAACCCTGTCCGATACAGGGTGAGACATCTTTGTGCGCTGTTTGGCGTAAGCAAGC